>JADMIO011826960.1_pt1 | contig 79144 bp, 152 predicted proteins | sample 8958161 | NCBI WGS metagenome assembly JADMIO01 (sample SAMN16585339, study PRJNA669376) | soil metagenome | isolation source: Crop rotation soil | place: USA: Cullars Rotation, Alabama | collected 2011 | reverse complement strand
GGCCGCGACTTCAAGTCACGTGAATTCCAAGCTTCGGATCCCACTGTGCTGGAAAGGGGGCCTGTGGCGCGGTGCGTAACCAGGGTGAGTCGGCCGGTGCGTGGTGCGCGCGGGGCCTGGTGAGCAGTGTAGCGGGTGTGGTTGGTCGGTGGTGGCTGGTTCACCAGGTGCGTGTTGTGATGAAGGTGCGGGGGCCGGCGGATGTGGCTGCTTGTGCGGCGAGTTCCTCGGCGAGGTGGTTGGACTTGCGGCGGTTGCAGTCGCGGTGGGCGGCTGCCTTGTTGTCGAGGTCGTCGGTGCCGCCGCGGTCGAGGGGGATGACGTGGTCGACCTCGTAGCTCATGGGGTGTGGTGAGCGGAGGGTGTAGTCGATCTCTTCGTGGCAGAGGTGGCAGTCTGGTCTGCCTCTGCGGATGACGGCGCGGTGCCGGTCGCGTGTGGTGGTGCTGCGTTGCGTGGCAGAGCCTGGCATCGCTAGCTCTTGGGGATGTCGTCCGTCAGTGGTTCGCCGGCGGTCAGGCGGGCCATGATCCCTCGCGACTCGGGGTTGTATTCGCCGAGCTGGTAGGTCCAGGTGCCGTTGGCCAGGTCCATGATCAGGCTGTTGTCGGCTACTCGCACGGCGGGCACATTGCCGACCATGATCTCGTGCAGGAAGTCCACGCTGATGGAGATGACCGGGTCGAGGTGTGTGGCGTATACGGCTGTCGTGCCATCCGCTGCGAGCACGGAGTGGAATATGGCGGCACCGATGACCTCGGTCAATGGACGTCTCCTGATGTGGGAGCCTCTGCGGGTTCGTCGGTCCAGAAGTGCCAGATGTAGTCGCCGTAGACGGCGGTCTCGATGTATCTGGTGGCGCGGGCGGGCACTGGCTGTCCGGTGCCGACGACGAAGATCGTGTAGTCCTTGAGCGTGTTGGTCGGCGGGTTGATTAATCCCGTGTACCAGAACTCGAAGTAGGGCATGTTGTACATCTGCTGGCGAGATGGTCGCAGCATGCGGACTGCCAGGATGCGTGAGCCCGGCTGTAGCTCTACGGCGGTCTCCTCGGTGAGTCGACGCTCCTGCCGGAGGATGGTCGGGTAGTCCAACATGGTGGGTCACATCTCCACTGTTGTGCCGGTCCAGTGAGCCCGTCGGCCGGTGCGCCATGCTCGGCGTGGGCCGGTCGCGCCGGCGGTGTTGGCGTGCTGGATGAGGGTGGGGCCGTCTGCGTGGTCGACGAGGCTGGGCCAGGTGTAGGCGACTTTGTGGTCGCGGACGAGGCACCACGCTGAGAGGCGCTCGTCGATTGGCAGAGGGTTGCTGTGGGCGAAGTCGAGCCAGTCTTCCCTGAGGTCTACGTGGAGGGCGATGGCGACGGCGTGTAGGACGTGGGTGGTGATCAGCCAGTTCGCGTCGGCGCGGTCGGCTTGGGGGATGGCGGGAGTGATCCGTTCTTGTTGCCATCTGTGTGGGCGGGTTTGGCCGAGGTAGAAGCTGACCACGGGTTCGGGTGCGGCTGTCAATGCCTGTTCGGCTTGGGTGTTGAAGCCGGTGACCGGTTGTGCGTCGTCTTCGAGGACGACAGCCCAGTCACTGTCGAGGGTGGCTGTGTCGGCCCACGCCCGCAGATGGTTCCCGTCAGCGCCGACGCTGCCATCGTCCAACAAGAGGACAGCATCGACAGAGTGGGCGAGGCTGGTGGCTTCGACGATGCGCGCGTGATGACCGACCACCGCGAAGGAAATGGTGGCCATGACTTCGAGGCAGTCTCCGGCGTAGATGGTGACCGTGTCGTCTTGGTAGTACGGGGGTCGGTCACCGCTGCCTGTGTCGGTCATCAAACGCGCGGCGGCCAGTTCCAGCAGCCGGGTGTCGGTTGGTCGGCCCGTTTGATACCCGCTTTGTTGGACCAGCCGTTGGGGTAGAACACGCACAGGTCGACATAGTCGCCATCCATGTGGCTCGGGCCGATCACTTTCGTGATGATGGCTGCCACGGTCTCGGGCGCGTGCTCACCGCCGGGCGTGCCGTAGGTCTGGTAGTGGACGATGCGGCCGATAGTCGGGGTCTTGGCGTTCTCGGCGAGTTCTGGCATCAGGCGGTGCCTTTCGTGCACAGGTCGGTGAACAGTTTCTGGTAGACGGGCCGTTGTTCTGGCCACGACAGTTCCTTGGCCATCCGGCGGGCGGTGTCGCGCGCGCTGGCGAAGAATGCGGTGTCTTCGGCGAAGCGGTCGATCATGGCGGCGAGGGCGCGGTGGTCGGCTGAGAACAGTTCGACTCGTGTCTTGGCCTGGAACTCGCCGCGGCTCTCGGCGGGGACGAGCCAGTCGGCGGGCAGCCATGTGTTGTTGGGGGCGATATCGGGCATGACCACTGGCATGCCGGCGCCGAGGGATTCGTTTGCGGGGAGGCAGAGACCACCGAACCTGCGGGGCAGGATCAGGACGTCCTGGTCGGTGTAGAGGTCGGTGTTGTCGGTGATGTCGCCGGTGCGCACCTTGAGGTGGATGTGGCGTGGGATTCGGCGGGACGCCAGCATGCCGGAGACGTAGTGCTCGTCTTGGCAGGTGAGTGTCACGGTGATCGGTGTACGCACGTGGGTGAGGGCGTCGAGGAGGTCGGCGGTGCCGTTGCGGTCGTGGATCGCGGGGCGGCCGATGACGTGGAGGAAGTTCGTTGCCCGGTTGCGCGGGGCGCGGGCGCGGAATTTGGCCAGGTCGATCGGGACGGCGAGGAGTGCCTTCGGGTCGGGGATCTCGTCGAAGTGCCACATGCTCGGTGCCGCCCAGAGTGAGGGGCGGTCGTTGCGGTCGAGGAATTCCCGGTTGACGTGCAGGACGGTCTTCACGCCGGCTTGGGCGGCTTCCGGCCACAGGGCGGGCCCGTAGGCGGTTTCGGCGGTGTAGACGACATCGAGGCCGTCCAGCCAGGACCGGAAATCGCCTGCGGTCGGCAGGCCCTTGATCCATGTCGCGCCCGGGTACCAGTCGCGGCGTAGCGGGAGCGGGTTCGCTGAGGGGCAGTCGATCACCATTGTCTTGGCTGGGTGCAGGTGGTCGTGGACCGCTTTCGTCTGGATGCCGAGGCCGCGTGAATCGGCGCGGGCGATCAGGCCGAGTTTCATCGGGCGCTGCTCACCGAGCTGCCTGCTGCAGTGTGGTGAGCACTCGCATGTTGTGGCGTGCGTCCTCGAGCGCGTTGTGGTGGCCGCTCTGCTGGATGGGTGTCTCGAACCCTTCCGGTGCGGCCTCGATGGCCTGCTGGAGGTCGTGCGTCCACATCGGGATGCCTTCGGGGAGTTTGATCATCGGTCCCCACAGCTGTGCGAGTACGACGTGGTCGTAGGCGCCGTAGTTGGCCCACAGCTCGGGGTGGTTGACGTTGAAATAGAACGGCTGGCCGTTGTGCCCGCCAGCGGGAGTGACGGTGGCGATGAGGAAGTCGCGGACCTCGTTCGCGATGACCCATTTCGGCTTGAGGAAGACAGAGGTGCGGTCGAGTACGCCGTAGCTGTCGGGGCGCATCTCGTTGCGGCCGTTTCCGACGGTCTTCAGCTTTTCGGTGTAGCCGCGCAGCGGGAGGGATGGCCAGACGTTGTCCATCAGCCAGCTGTGCTTGCGTATCCGGTCTTCGGGCATGTCCGAGTTGACCGCGTAGTACTCGCGTCCGTCTTCGCAGACGATGCCGATCGAGATGAGTTCGATCGTTTTGCCGTCGTCGAGGAACTCGGTGTCGTAGCAGTAGGCAGTCTTGCCGGTCGAAGCGGACAGGGTGTCTCCCTTCGGCTGTGCGGCGCGGTAGACAGCTAGCTCTGCCCTGAATTCGGCCTCACTGTGGTCGTTGTAGTCGCCGCCGCTCATCAGAAGACCTGTTGTTCGTCGTAGCGGGGTTCGCCTTGGCGGCCGTCGATGTGGTACGAGCGTTTCAGATTCGGGCCTGGGTTGTAGATGTGGAGGCGGTATTGCTCCCAGCCGTGGATGCCGTCGCGGCGGTAGGCGTTGTCGATGACGCCGTGCATCTTTTCTTCGATGAATGCGCGGGCGGTGGGGGTGAAGTGGTCGGCCATGATGCGGCGGTAGAACGCCGTGGATGCGATGTGAGGGCGTTGGGACCATTGGCTGGTCAGGATGAACTCGGTTTCTGAGTTGCGGTGGTCGTCGGTGTAGACGACGTGGCGGATGTTGCCGTGCATCATGTGCTGGTGGTCGGGCGGGATGACCGCTTCGTGGTGCAGCCGTACGAGGTTGGAGCTGCCGGCGAGGATGTATGCGGCGATAGCGTCGAAGTCGATCGGCTCGTCGGTCACCAGGGGCGTGTCTTGCTCGACGTACATCAGCAGCGGTGTCTCGATTTTGTCCAGGACGTCGCGCAGCATGCCCGACTGGTGCTGGTGGGTGTCGAAGATCAGCGGCCAGATGCGGCCGTAGTAGTGGTCGGCGCGCCACAGCGCCCGGCGGATGAATTCCTCGTAGTCGCCGCGCCGGTGCTCTTGCTCGGCCCGGACGCCGTCGAAGGTGAGCGCGATCTCGGCGTCTGGTAGGTGGTGGCGGACAGACTTGAGGGTCTCATCGAGCACTGTGGTGTCGGGGTGGCTGACGATCGGGCTGACGGGCACCACGACAGTCAGGTCAGGCAAGGTCAGCTCCGAGTTCTTCGAGGTCTTCGCGGAGCCGTCGTGCCATGGCGCGCTTCTCCCCTATCCACCAGGCGGCGATGCGGTTGGCGTTGCGTGGGTAGTCGGCGAGCTGATCGGTGATCCAGCCGGGCAGGTCGGTGTAGTCGGTGATGACCGGGAACGGAACGCCGGGGAGCAGCATCTGCCAGAACCCGTGGCTGTCGTAGGCGGGGCTCACGTCGTCGGCGATGGGCATCGTGTGGCTGGTGAGGGCTTCCCATACTCGGAAGGTGTCCGGTGACACCGCGCCCGCGGGGGCTGGGGCGAGTTTCGCTTGGCGCATCATCTGCGTGTAGTCGGCCGGCTGCATCCCTTGGGCGAAGCCGCTGGTCGGCTCGACGAACCCGAGCGTTTCGCTGCCGCTGCTGTAGATCGCTTCGAACGCTTGCCGGCGGCGTTCGTGAGTGCATTGCGCCGACAGGAACAGCCCGCCGTATTTGGCGGGCGGGATCGCGCCAAGGTTGGTGAAGTGCGGCGTGTACCCGACGCCGAGGAATCGCGCGGTTCCGTAGTCGCGGCCGGGGCGCGGGCACTGTACCCACCATTTGATGTTCGGGTGGGACACCTTGCTGATATCGAACAGGTCCTCTTCGTCGCCGCACCGGAACGCCAGAACCCATCGGAAGCGGGCGATCAACTTGGTGATCTCCGCGGTACCGTCCGACCAGTATCTGCCGGGAACAACGAGCACGATGCCGTCGTGGTCGGCAAGATTGGCGTCTGATTGCTCGAATTCGAGGCCGTGCGGGTACAGGCGGCCGGCCAGGAGCGCGGCGAGCATGGTCTGATCCCATTGGTTGCCTGGGTCCAGGCGGACGACGGGCAACCTCACGCGGTCGCATCTGCCGGTTCGTAGAGGGCGTGGAGTTCGTGCTCGTAGGCGAGCAGCGTCTCTCGGTAGCCGAGGGCGATGATCCAGTTGCGGAAGTCGCGGGCGTACTCGCCCCATTGGTGGAACATGAATTCCGGGTGGATGCTGGCCACCAGAACCGGCTTATGGATGCGGAGGGTCTGCTCGGCGCCGCGCAGCGCTCGCCATTCGCTTCCCTCGATATCGAAGGTCAGCACGGTCGGGGGGAAGACCGGGGCGATGCTGAGGTCGTCGATCCGGGTCTGCGGGTACGCGTCGGATTCCTGGTAGAGCTCTTTGAACCCGTGGGCTTCGACGATGGGGCCGGCCGCGCAGTCGGGCCACCACGTGGTGATGTCTTCGAGCCGCGGTGCGCCGTTGGGTGGGTTCAGGTCTGTGATGTCGCTGGCGAAACCGGCGAAGCACAGGGGCGGGTTGAGGTTGTTGGCTTCCCAGATCGCGCGGATGCTGGGCCATGCCAACGGGTTCGGTTCGAACAGGACGACCTGCGCGCCCCACATCTGGCAGAGCGCGGGCATCTCGCCCAGTTCGGCGCCGAGGTAGTACACCACCGGGTTGTCTTGGCCTCGGATGGCGTCGTGCAATGCGGCGAGCCTTGCACGCTCCCAACCGGTTTCGGTGTACCACTCGGGCCGGTCGGCGCGGTGGCGTGGCAGGACGATCTCGTATTCGCCGTTGAGGACGGCGCGGACCATGTCGGTCATGCGAATACCGTGTCGAGGATGGTTTGCCACCTGTTGAGGTAGGTGTGGTCGGACTTGACGAGTTCGTGGCCGGCGCGGCGGATGTGTTCGCGTTCTTCGGTGTTGGTGTCGTCGAGGTAGTGGTCGATGAGTGCTTTGAGGCCGTCGAGGTCACCGTATTTGAAGTACCGCAGGTGTTCGCCGTCGGTGAACATGTCGTCGATGCCGGTGATGTAGGGGAATACCTGGAAGCCGCCGCGGCCGGCGCATTCGAAGAGGCGGTCGCTGGCGTAGTGGGGGTAGTCGAAGTTCAGACAGAGCGTGTCACCTACTGCCACTTTGGAATTCGCGTATAGGCGGTTGAGGTCGTCGCCTCGGATGGTGCCGGTGGTGCCGTCGCCGCCGACGTGGGTGAAGCGGGGACCGTAGGTGTCGGCGAGCCAGTCGATCAGTGTCGACCGCCAGGGCCATTCGGGATGGTATCGCTTGGATCCGACGAAGATCAGGTCGTTGGCGTGGGAGCTCGGCTGGTCGCTGATGTAGCACTCGCGGTCGTACACGCCGGCCGGGAGGTAGTGCCCGCGGACGGTGGTGTGTTCGTTGAACCAGTCGGCCATCAGCTTGTCGGCGCTGAAGAAGTGCCCGATGGTCCGATAGAACGGGTCGGTGTCGAGGTCGCGTTGGCGGTGCAGCCCGAACCAGAGGTCGAGGTGGTAGGAGACGGTCGGGATTGCGGCGCCTTTGAGGCAGAGCAGCACTTTGTCCAGGGCCAGCCCGCGAGTCACCCAGCCGTGCGTGTGAACGACAACGAGCAGATCCGAGGCGAGCGCGACATCGAGTACTTGCTCACCCGTGACCTGGCCTTCCTGGAGACGGGTGACGGTGTGGCCGAGGGATTCCAGGCTCGCGGCGTGATGGGTTTCGCTGGAGTGATCGGAGCCGAAGTTGCCGAGGAACGTGATGCGCATCAGAAGCCCGCCAGCGCGACGCGCAAGGCATTCACGACGGTGTCGTCGATCTCGGACATCTGGCGTTCGTCGAGGTCGACTTCTTCGGGGAAGACGACGATGCCTTGGGCGCCGACTGTGGTTTTCCAGGTCTCCCAGTCGACGTCGCCCAGGTAGTCCATTTGAGTGCTGGTGCACCGGTCGAACACGAGCAGGTATGGCTGTTCGACGGCGGTGCCGAGGGTTCGTTTCGGCAGGGCGAGGACGCGCAGTCTCATTCCTTCTCCGCCTGGTCTTCGTCGAGTGTGCTGAGGACGATGGGGCCGCGGTCGTCGATTCCGCAGCCGCTGTCGTATGCGCAGGCGAGTTCGATTGCGTAGGACATGCAGGCGTCGGGGTGGACGATTCCGGCGCGGGCGACGGTGTAGAGGCTGCCGAGGGCGAGTTCTTTTCCGGAGCCGATCGCAGCGATGTCGCCGCGGGGCCGTAAGGCTGCGTGGGTGTAGACGATCCACAGGTGCTGGCGCCACGCCATCAGCAGGCAGCCGTCGAGGTGGTCGGGGCCGCCATCGTGGCGTGCCAGGATCGGTGGCGTGGTGGTGGCGAGTACTTGGGTGATCGTTTCGGCGACAGTGCCGGCCCAGTCGTCGGCTTCCTGGTCGGTTGCGTCTGGCGGCGGGGTCGAGATCTTCAGGTCCCGGGCGAGTATCGAGCGGATGGCGGCGTTGCCGGCCGAGCCAATGAGTACTCGTTCGGCCCGGTCGCCGGTGAGCAGGACCAGGATCTTGCCGTCACTGCGGTAGATGGTGGTGCCGTCGTTGTCGGTCGCGGTGTCGCAGCCCATGATCACGCGATCGGCGAGGGCGACGGCGGCGACGACGGTCATCGGTGCACCGCGATCAATTCGCTGACCCGCTCGAGATCATGGCCCACAGGACACGTGGGATCTGGAAGTCGTTGTGGGAGATGACTTCCCAGAGCACGCTCGCGAGGAATCCCCACATCGGCCTGTCTCCTGTCGGTGGTGGTTATCCGAGACCGCCGGCGGCGGGCATTCCCAGGACCGGCTGATGGGTGGACTGGGCGGGCATACCGGCGGCCTCTTCGACCGAGCGAGCGGGACGGCAGACGATGAGGATCTGCGAGCCTGCGGGCTGCCAGCGTTCGACCACGCCTTGCCACAGCTCGGGTGCTTGGCCTTCGACCGCGTCGTCGGGGTCGCCGATGCAGATGCTGAATCGGTTCGCGTCGGCGCCTGCGCTGGCGAGGCGGGCGGTGAATTCGCTTTGGGGTGCGGTGAACGCTCGCCGGTCCGGTTCGGTGGCTTCGATGGAGACGGCGCCGGGGACCTGGGTCCAGCCCATCATCGGGTCGCGGCGGTCGTTGATCCGGATCACGGATTGCCTTTCAGCTCGGCTACTTTCGCCCGGACGCGGGCGATGCACAGCGCGTAGGCCTCGTCTTTGGAGTTGTCCTCGGCTTGGATTCCGCGGGGGTGGACCGCGGCCCAGCGGCCGTTGGGCAGCTGGTGTTGTTCGATCTCGTCCAGACTCCAGACGGTTTCGGGGTCTGGGTCTTGCGGCCAGGTGCCGTCGTCGTTGCGGTAGATGTGGGTGCCGGGGTCGCCTGCGCCGAGGCGCGCGCCGGGAGTCGCGACCCACCGGACGGTGGCTTTGTCTTCGTTGAAGTCGACGCCGCGGGCGATGAGATATTCAGCGACCCGAAGGGCACCTTGGACCTGCATGACGGTCGGCTCGGCGAGTTTGCGGCCCGAGGGTGCGAACCATTGCGGTAGGTGGATGACGGTCAACTCGCGGGCCAGGGCCACGATTCGTGGGTCCATCTCTGTGCTGGCCGGCGGCGTGGGCAGCGTACCGTTCTGGGCTGCCTTGACGAACTCGAGGAACTGGGGGCTGACGAAGACGCCGCCGGCGTTGACATACCCCGGCGGCGGTTGCGGCTCGGACGGTTCGTGACCGGTGAACCGGACCTCGTGGACGTCGTCGGTCAACGGATCACCCCTCGCCAGCGCAACAGCAGATAGATGAATCGCGCATACCAGCGATCCAGACGATCCAGCATCAACCTTGTGTCATTCCTGCCGACTGACGAAACGAGCGAAACATTTCCGGCACGGCCGCGCGGCCGTGCCGGAAATATTCCGTCAGACGCTCGGTTCGCCCGGTGCTGGATTCTCCGGGCCGGTCGGCTCGGCGGGCGGGAGGTCGGGATTCATACCGTCGACGGCGTTGATGCCGTCCTTCACGGCCTGCAGCATCGCGAGGTCCGCTTCGTCGAGCTCGCCGGCGCGACCTACCTCGGCCTGAATCTTCGCGAGCTGCTCCGGCACACCTGCAAGCTGATCAGCTACCTTGCCCATGAGTTCCTCCGTGTGAAATATCGCGTCTACCACGTGTTTCGCGGTAGCTATCCATCGCCACATGGCGATTCCCTTCCCACCCACTACATGTCACCGCGGGGTCTTGTACATCAGGTGGCCCTGGGTGCGTGGGGCGTTAACGGGTCACCACGTCAGTACCAGCATCGGTGTGACGTACACCTGCTCGAGGGTCTTCGGGGCTGGGTGGCACCAGGAGTGGATCAGGGCGGCGAACTGGTCCACCGTCATTGCCACACTCCATCGGTCAGGAAGCCGTGCAGGCCGCAGTCGTCACAGAGGATGCTCGGGGTGATTGTCACCGGGTCATGGCTCAGAACGACATGGCCGGGGATCGTCAGCGCGGGGGCCACAATGAGGGTCAGACCATCGCGTGGACGCGTGCACTCATGGCGAATGCGGATCGTGCCATCGGGATAGTGCACCGATTGGACCCGGCCATGGTCGGCGACGCGGTTATAGCCCGCTGGCGTCAGATCCGGGACCGGATCACTCATCGGAGCAGATGAGGGCGGCGAGATCGAACATCAGGACTCCTCGGGATCAGCCATTGGGACAACCGAGTACGCGCACGAATCAAGGCGCTGTGCGGCGACCCAGTCGTCCGCCGCCACGCCTGAGGGGAACGGGCCGACCATCATCGGACCCGCTGGCTCGCGGCCGTCGAAGTCGACGACGAACATCAGGAGTCCTCAGAAGCGAAGTCGTCACTGATCTGCTTCAGCGACTTTCCGTCGAGCGCGCGCACTTCACGATCGGGCACGTAGCAGCCGCCATCGCGCCACACCGGAACCGAGTCGTCATGGGGGCTGCGGGGCTGGAGTAGCCCGCCCGTTGCGTACCTCATCAGGACTCCCCTCCTCGACGGATACATCTGAATAAGAACACCGCAGGTCACGTAGGCAACTGTCTGGAAATTCCGGATACATCGCAAACAACCGTTCGAGGTGGCCGGTCTTCCGCACTCCCACCATGCGAGATCTGTAGAGCCGATCTGTAGATGCTGTCCACAGACGACTACAGATCCGCGCAGGCGGAGCCACCACGTATTTGGTTGAGTTTGGTTTCAGTTAGGAGTTGGAGCCGGATGCCGAGGGCTCTGTCTCGGACCGGCCTGGCGCACCCGCAGCGCCCTACCGGCTTTTTCGTGACCGACCGGCTTCTACGGTCGTCGGGTCATGCTGTCGCCTTGCGTGGATTCGAACCACGCCCAGATTGGCAAGCTCAGCCAGGGATGCACGCGCCGTACGCCACGCGGAGAGCCTGACAGGCTATGGCACTTGCCCTGTTGTCCCGGGCCTGGGAGGCGTGGGCGTCCGCCGCCCTGTCAATCTCTGCCAGGAGGCGTGGCGGCGGACCATCTCATTGCTGGGTGCTGAGGAGAACCCCGCATCCACCATGTAATCGTTTCCGGACGCCTCGACTGGAAGCGATATGACGCAAGTCACGTCGGCAGAGGGGGTCCGCAGCGCGCTGTCTGCGAGGCATGGGCAGCGAGGTTTGCGCGCTGCGGAGATCAGGTGATCTGCAGCTGGACCGGCTCGCCGACCACGGCGCCGGACTCTTCGCGGCGGCCGTAGAACATGATCGGTGAGGCGTTTTCGTCCAGCCAGAGAATCCGGGAATGGGCGCAGCTGTGCCCATCAAGGTCATCGTGCCTGGCACGCTCGCTATTGTCCAGACGCCGCGCGCAGATGCTGGCTGCCGCGGTGGCGCGCTTGCACGGCGAGCACTTCTTCGGGCGTGTAGAGCGGGCCTTTCGGGCCTGGGTGCTGACGCAGCAACGGCTTGGATGGGTCGTCGGGATCGCGGCGGCTGGCACGTGCCCAGGAACGCACCGTCGAAGCGGGGATGTTGAGCAGGGCTTCGATCTGGCTGGCGGTGAGCTTCTTGTCCATCGACTCTTCCACCGCGCCGACGGGGATGAGAGTTGTTGCGATCCACCGCTGTCCGCGCGCTCGAGCGAGTTTGTCGAGCTCCGCGCATTTCTCGGGAGCCGCCACTCGCAGCGCGGCGCGGTATGCGCGGGCGATGTCGCGGGCCCATTCGAGGTTGTTGCGGCGGATCTCGGTCATGCGGCCGCCAAGGGGTTGTTGAGCCGGGCGAATTCGCTCTGATGCCAGACGTTGTGGCATCGGTGACAGGTCACCAGCTCGGTTTTCACGCTCGCGGTAACGGCGGCCCAGCCGCACACGTGGCAGGGGTCGTCGAGTTTCTCGTCGCGTTCGGGTCCGACGTCGAGCACTTTCATGGCGCGCTGGTGCAGGGCGGCCAAGCGCAGCACCGCGTCGACGCCGTCGAGGGTGATGCGCATCGTGTTGTCCCCGCCGTCGGGGTGCGGGATCCACACGGTCGCCTGCTGCGGGGGCAGATCGACCAGAGTGCCCAGCTGGGAACAGATGATCGTCAGCTCATCCCCTTCACCGGGGAGCCGGCGCGCCCAGCGCGCGGATTCCTCGGTGATCGCGGTCATCAGCGTGTCCGCGGCGATAGAGATCGGGATCGGGTAGGCGCTGGAGCCCGATACCTTCGGGCCCGCGGCTTGAGATCGCTGCTCTGCGCGCGCGGCCGAGAGTTTCTTGTAGTCCGCGGCCAGTTCTCGGATGTCGGCGAATGCTGATTCTTCGCATGAACGGCACAGGGTGTGGGGGCGCTCGACCCCGGCACCGGCGAAATCACCGGCGTCCATGCGGACGCGGGCTTTGCATCGGCGGCCCTGACGGCATCGATGTTCGGGGGAGTTATCGCTCATCTGGAACCTCACGCGCATCAGGTATCTCACCGCTGAGCAAACTGTAACGCTTTAGCGGCGGTAACGAGTTACGGCGAGGCGGGCGGCGTGGTTCGAGTTCGATGCATGCCTCCGCGTGGCCACCCCGTGTGTGGGGTGGCCACGGTCCGGCGGCTCAGAACGGCCAAGCAGCGTTGCTGCCGCGCTCGAGCAGCGGGATCATCTCGAAGCCACTGTCGGTCAGGCCGCCGAAGGTGTGCCAGTTCGGACCGGACCCGTAGGCGTGGGTGTAGCCGGCCAGGTTCCATGTGAACACGTTCACGTGAGCGGGGATCACGTCGCTCATCGGCCGCAAGACGGGCAGGTTGTACCGGCGGCGGATGGAAGGTTCGGTGATCGCCTGCTGTTCGTCAGTAACCACTACGACCCGGTCATGCCCGGCGTAGCGCTGCTGGATGGTGCCGAGAATGTCGGTGCCGCTGTCCTGACGGAACTTGCTCATCGTGCGCAGCACCGAGTCGCCCTTGCTGAATGCGACGGGGTAGCTGGTGAATCCGAACCCGTAGAGGTCCGCTCGCTCGGCCCGCAACGCCAGCGCCGTCCCGAACAGGGCGGCCTTCTCCGCGTAGACGATGTCGCTCTTGGTTTCGTTGCCGCTGTAGTACATGCCGGGGAACATCGATGGCGACTGGTCGACCAGCACCAAGGTGCGGCCCGGGAGCGCGGCGATGTTCGAAAGGCTGTGCCGCAGGCCTGTTTCCAGGGCGTGGCTCCACCGCAGCGAACCGGTGTTCTTGTACGCGGCGTAGAACCGGAACGGGAACTGCCGCGACTTAGCCACCTGCTCCGGGTCGGCGAGCCGCGCAGCGAGCTTTGTCGCTACCTCGTCGGAGACCTCTGCCTGGTCGAAGTTGCGCAAGTTCTTCAGGCACGCCATGTACCCCATCGACGGGATGATCGCTTCCCACAGCTCTTTCGTCCACGGCCCGTCTACCAGCGACGGCACCGTTTCCCAGATCATGCCCGCGGCCGCCAGGCGCTCGACAAGGGAACCATCCGCCGCCCACGCCTTGATCTGTTCAGGAGTGGACCGAACGAACTCCGCGTTCGCCCGCAAAAGGGCAAGCCCGTCCGGGATCTCGACGTCGGACACCTTGGACAGCGACAGCAGATACCTCAGGACCGGTGTCAGCTTCGGGTGGGTCGCATGCACCACCGTGCCGAACCGCACAGCCTTGCCTGCGGTGTTGTACTTGATGATGTTGCGTTCGGTGTACAGGCGTGCGACGGCGTCAGCGACGCCGCGCTTGACCGGCATCGGCAGTGTGCGGCCGAAGTGCGTGCGCCAGTACGCCAGGAACTCGCCGGGCTCGTCGGCGCGCTGAAGTACCGAGGCGATCAATTCCCGCGAGCCGGGTGTGCCGGCCTGCAAGAGTGCCTTCGTCGCTTCGGCGGCGAGAACCAGCGATGCCGAGCGCATGTTCGCGCTGTTACGCAGCCATCCCGCGAAGCGCTTGATCCAGTCGGTGTCGGCGACAGCGATCGTCTGGACGAGGGTCGCGAAACGGTTGTCGCGCGCGTCCGCGTTCTCATAGAACGTGCTCTCGCCGACCATGTTGGAGACGGCGAGCAAGAAGAGCTCGGACTTTTCGTCTCGGGCGAAACCGGGCCCGCCTTCGAAAGTCGTGGCCGTCGGCTGGGAAGCAGTGACGATTGGGCCGTGCCCGACCGGAAACGCAGTGCGCGTATTGAACTTCGACATGGTGGTTCCCCTCTCGGCAGCGGGGAACTTCAAACCGAGAATGTGTGCCCGAGAAGTAAGTCGACGAAGGTGTAAGGCGCTCTAACCAACTGAGCTACGGAAGCTAGGCTCCCGACAGGATTTGAACCTGCGACCTCCCGCTTAACAGGCGAAGTAACCACCGTCTCGGCAACGGGCACACATTCTGAAGTTTGTAGCCCCCGAGAAATAGTGCGGCCCAACGTACGGATCTCATCCCAAATGCGAAGTAACGCCGAGCCTCGGCAACGGAAGCGCCTTCACTGTAGCGGGAACCAGTCAGCTGACCAAGTCAATTGGTGCCGTGTCGATTACCGATCTTGGTCGGTTCCAGTACGTGCCGTTGATGAGTCGACTAATCGTTGTGCCACAACACATCTGGTTGCAATGTCAGCACTACTGACATACACTTGGGTTATCGGGCAGGCAACAGGCCACACCCGGAACCCCGAAGAGGTCAGTATGAGCACGCAGATCCGCGATTCCGGCGTCATCCTCACCCACACCACCGCTCGCATCCAGGGCGATCAGAACGGGCGTATCGACGTCACCCATGCACGGACCGCGCAGGCGGCGGTCACCGTGGTCTGGGGCGGCCTCGCTCTGCGGTACCTCAACGCTGCAGCGGCTTCCAGCGTGCTGGAAGGTTTCGCGGCGGTTCGGCCGCTGCTGATGTCGGTGGACAACACCGCGCCGGAACCGGCTCCGGCCGATGGCGAGTACGCGGTGCCGACTCTGTCGCTGACCTGGTCGTGGCCGACGAGTTTCGCGGCGGTGCATCGCAGCGCCTACTCCAAGGCGCAGCGGCGCACCGTGCATTGGGTCGACCTGCACATGGGCCCGATCACCTGGCAGGTCATCGACCACACGGGCTATCACTCGGCGGTCGCGATCCTGCGCGAAGCGCACCGGACGGCCGTCGCGGTGTGCCTGGACGGCGGGAAGTGGCGGGCCGACCCTACCCGGGATGACTACCAGCGTCCGAAGTAATCCACAGGCCGCGCTCGATCCACAGCCACCACGGATCGGGCGCGGCCCTGGCCGTTGGGGACGCCACCAGCGGTCATCATCCGATACACCACCATCCACCACCGTTGACCACCATCCACCACCATTCACCATCAGGAGAAATCCCATGACCACATGGACACTGTCGACCGAGGATGTCGGCGCCGCGGTGATCACCGCGGCGGGTTCGGCCGTTGATCGGCCGGCCGCGGCCGCCGATCTCGTCGCGGCCACCCGCCAGGCCATCGAGAGGCTCGCACGCACGGCCGGCCGGGCACCGACGCTCACGCTGCAGCTCGACGAGCAAGCCGCCGCGGTGATCAAACTGAGCACCCGGGCCGGCCTGCTCGATCTCGACCAGGCCTACGACTACGTTGACCGGATCGCCGACGCGCTCGCTGGCGATACCGCGCCCGAGGAGGATTGATCATGGCCGAGATGTCTGGTGCCGAATTCCGCTGCCTGCGTGAGTTCCTCGGCCTCAACAGCGCCTGGATGGCGAACCATCTGGACGTGAACGAGCGCACCGTGCTGCGGTGGGAGTTCGAACGCAACGAGGTCCGCGATTTCGCGGTGCTTGCGATCCAGACGATCTTCGATCACGCCGATCAGCTGGTCGCCCAGCTCGTCCACGCATGCGACGAGCAGCAGCCGGTGATCCGGACCTATCGCACCGACGAGGAGTTCCAGGCCGACACCGGATTGCCCTATCCCGCGTCCTGGCATCGGGCCGCGGCGTTGCGCGCCATGATGATGGTCGCCGGGTCGAAAATCGAATACCGTTCGGAGACAACATGATTCACTTTCAACGTCAGGGTCACTGACATATACTGCGGTTCCTCTCGATCGCCGGCGAATCAGTGGTTGCATCCAGCCGCCTTCTTGGGGACGTAGATGATCTCACCGCAGCCCTCGGCACGGCAGAAGTAGGTCTGGTGGCCACCGCCGACCGCGATGCACACCACCGCCGACACCGTCACCCGGTTCGGGCCGAACTCGTGGCCGTTTCGGCAGTGCGTCGGCGCCGGACGTGCCCAACCCTTCGGCGTCCGGTACCACTCCAACGGATCGAGGTTGGTTCGGCCGCCGAGGGCGAAGGTGGGCGTCCAGGGCTCGGTCACGGCGCCGTCTCGGCGGTCACGTCAACGTCGTAGCCGTTCGCCCGCAGGAGGTTTGCGGCGCGCTCCACAGCGGGCTGCTGGGAAGCCCAATCAGCGTAGGAGGACTTGTGGATGTACCAGCGCGACCATGGACCGCCTTTGGCTATCCAGACCGGGAACGCGGCCTCGAGATCGGCGAAAGACCCGCCACCAGGCGCGGCGATGTCCTGGCCTAGCCCCGACATGACCTGATGTACGCCCGGCGAGCAGCTCAGTTCGCCGTAGAGGCCAACGAAGCCGTCCGGCCCTCGTTGGATTGTCAGCGCCTTGTCGCTGCTCATGGGATCTGTCCTCCCACCTCTGCGTTGGGTGCCTCCCGTGCGTCGAGATGGGTCCCGGCGTGGCGTTGGATACGGATAGCACTGATAAGTGCGTAGCACACCGAGCACTCGACGACCTCGTAGCCGACGGCGGCGAGGTCGACGGGAATGAAATCGATCCGCTCTCCCCCGTGTCTTGCTGAGTAGTCGGGGTCATAGCGCGCGTCGTGCGGTTTGTAGTTCATGGCTTCTCCGTCAACTGAGACGCGAATTCCGACGCTTCTTGCTCCGAATTCCATTGCCTGCCGGGCCACCCGGTGAACATCTCGTGGACCGCCGGACTGTAGATGCCCCGTACCCGAAAGTTGGTGAGCGTCTTGCTTGGCATGATCACCCTGACCAGCCGGTGCCCGCGGCCGCAGTGATGGCCGACAACTGCGACACGTTCGATACCTGCACCGGCGGTCAGGTATGACACCCAGACCTTCGCGCCAGGTGCGAAGTATCGACTGCCATCAGGGATGTTCGCGGCAATACCCCACGAGAGAGGGGCTTGCTGTTCGTCGTTCACGGGTCTGCCTCGTCGCGCTCGACCCACCGGACCGCAGCCAGAATGGACAGCGCCAGACGGCGGGCATCTGGCAGTGTCCATTCGCCGGTGTGTACGCCCACAATCGTGACCGATGGAACGTCCTCGTCGTTTCGGTTGTAGACCTCAGTCGGTGAGACTGCGACCGTTGTGCCAGCAGGTGAGGTCATCCGCCATCCAGGCATGCCACTGCCGCGTGTGGTGTCTGCAGTCGGCAGCTGGACCGTGATCTCAGTGCTCAATGTTTCTCCGGCTCGGTGTCCAAAGGGCTGTCTCTGTCGGTAGGTGACGCCGCCACTCTCGTCCAGGCGGTACTCGAACGGCTCTCCGAGTACGTAGTCGGCTCCGAAACGAAAAGCATCACCGTCGGGGATCTCGCGGGAGGCGTTCACAGGCTCGGTCATGGCTTCTCCGTCCCACCGGCAGGGGTCGAACATCCAGCGTCGATGACCGCGACCACGGCTTCGGCGATCTTGCCCCACTGCGGTTCACCATCAACACACCCCCATTCCCGATCCCAATGACCACATCCGCCTATCTCCCCAGCTTCATGCTGACGATCGAGTTCGGCGAAGATCGCGTCGCAGACTTGGTCGATCCGCTCGTCGGTCATGGCTGCTCTGGCTCGGCGGGACTCTGTGCTCCGAGTTCGTCGATGACCCTCTGGTTGTAACTCTCCTCGCGACGGTTCAGCCTGGTCGCGGCGAGCAAATCCAGAGTCAGATGGCTGGCCAGGCGGGGGCGCCCCCGCCTACGACGCTTCTGGCCGAGCAGTCGCCAAACATATTCACGTCGCGCCCAACGGCGCAGACGGCCGCTGCTCATGGCTTCTCTGTCTCGGCCTGAACGGCAGCCTGCACACGCTCCAGATCTTCCAACGTAAGAGATGTCGACTCGTCCCAGATCAGCTCCAGCTCACCGAATCCGGTGCGCATGTGGTCGTCGCTCCGCATGACCGTTTCTGCTGGCCATCGGTGGAATATCGACTGGTCCAGTCTGAACGCGATGCCGTCCCACCACACGTGCGAGGGTGTGCGAGGCATCTTCGGGTCGCAGCAGAAGAACCGGATATCCGGTCCGCGGCGCAGGAGCGAGCCGGTGCCCCAGACTGTGCCGTCGAGTGCGGGATCGGGAATTCGTCGGATGTTCACGGCTTCTCCGTCTCGTCGGAGTCAGAATAGACAGCGAACAGGGCTCTGAGGAGGTCGTCTCGCATGTGGCTGGGGAACGGCTCGCCGTCGGCGGGCAGCCAAAGCGCGAGCTCGACCAGTTTCCGCGTCGTCGCGGCCTGGCGGAGTTCCCGTGCCGGATCGAATCGCTCGGCGTGGTCGTGCACGTATCCGCCGAGGTGCCCGTACGCGTCCGGGTTGTCGACGAAATCGTCCTGCCAGCGTTCCAGCGCAGCCTGCGCTATCCGCTCGTCCTCTGCCAGGCCGGACGTGAGCCGGGCCATTGCGTCCTCTTCGGCTTCGATCATGGTTCTTCCGTTCCGTTCGCGCTGTCGGTGTAGATGGAGGCCAGGGCCTCACGGATTTCGTCTGCCTTGTCGCCGTAATGACCCTGCCGCCATCCGCCGTCGAGCGCGTCGGCGTCTATGGCATCGCACACCTCCAGCACCCGCCGTATCGCGGGCACGTACCGACCGAGGATGCGGGCGGGATCGAAGTGGGCGGCGTGCCGCAGCGCGCCGGGCTCACCTTCCTCGACAAACATGGCGAACGCCGGCAGCTCGGTACCGTGGCCGGAGGGGAAATGCTCGACTGTCCGCAACGAAATCCTCTGGTGCTCCATGGCTTCCTGCTCGTCACCAGGCTTGACAGGCGTATCGGTTTCGTCGGTTACCCACTGCCAGTGCGTCCCTGGCCGGTCGGGGTCAATCGCTTCGCGCGCTATCCGTTCGTCTTCGGCGAGGCCAGCGGTCACGCGGGTCACGGCGTCGTCGGTCATGCGGGCATCCCATCGCGGATCGGTACTCTGTCGCCGCGGTGGTCTCGTCCGCAGCCCCAGACGACGCCGTCGTGGGTGTAGGTGACGTCGTCGTATCGGCATCGTTGGCAGGTGTAGGTGTAGTCGACCCAGATCAACACCTCACGCTCGCGTTCGGTGTCCGGCACGTACAGGCCGTCAGGGTTGCTGCAGTGGGGGTCGTCGATGTCGCCGCTGCAGTCGGGGTTGGCGCAGGCAGCCTTGTTCGGTGCGGACAGCACCTTCATCTCGTGCTTGTGGCGGGCGATCATCGGCTCGGCACATTCGACGCATTGCTCGGTGTCGTTGTCGACACGCGGGTGCAGACAGCCGCGCGGGTCAGGACGTGCCTGACCGCAATCCGCGCAGTGGAACGGCTCCTCATGTCCGCTGGCCCAGCGAAGTGTGCGGTGATCGCAGGAATTGGTCATCGCTCCTACTCCGATCCATAGGAGTTGTTGGCTACTTCGATCACGGATTCGATGCTGTTGCCATAGATGTCGTCCACCGGAGTGCCGTGGCGCCAGATCTGATTGACCCACCGACCATCGGGCAGCAGCCAGACGAAGCCGCAGAAGTTGTAGGCGGCGTGCTGGGCGTACACCTCGCCCGCCGCGGCCTTAAGTTCACAAACCACGGTCGCGTCGAGGACATGGTCGAAATTCGAGTAGACCGTGTCCCTCGCGAATGTGAAGGGCCGGTCAAGATGGTTCATGGCTGCTCCGCGGCGTCGGACTCGGCGTAGATCGAGGCCAATCGTTGCACGACCCAGTCCAGCCACATCACTCCCGCTGAATCAGAGCCGGCGGTGAAATCGTTGGAGGCATGGCGATCTCGCGAATCGCGGGCGGCGACAAGGTCATGGTAGGCGGTCACGATCTCGCCGAACACCTTCGCCTGATTCAAGGCGCGGTCGGGATCGTGGCGGGCGATATGGTCCGACAGCCGACCAAGCTCGGGAGCGAGAACCACACCCCACGAGTCCTCTACCGTGCGTAGTCGACCGTGGCGACTGTCGTCATATTCGACCGTTTGCCAGCTCCGCGCGATGCCTGACGGAAGATCCATGGCTGCCAGCGCAGCACGTTCGTCTTCGGCGAGGCCGGTCTTCAGGCAGGCCAGAGGATCGCCGGCGGTCACGCGGGTGTTCCTCCCTCGGCAACGCCGAGTCGCTGGAGCCACATTGCGCCCGCAGGATCGTCCGGTAGCCACGTCCTCGCCGGGACGTCGATAGCTGGGACCGGTGCGGGCCACGGCGATCCGATGTCCGTCGGGTCGGGGCCCGTGGCCTCACCCCACACCATCACCCACCGTTCGCCCTGGAACTGATACAGGCGCTGTGCGTCGCCGCTCCCAGACCCGACGATCTCGCCCTGGCGCGGCTCTGCATGCCAACCGATGACGTGCCCGAACCGTTTCGTGAACGACGACTGATACACAGCGCTCACGGTGTTCCTCCCGACGGTGTTGATCCTGCGGCCAGTTCGGCAGCGAGCGATGACAGCGCGGCCGCCGCCGCGGATACCTCGGCCAGACGCGCCACAGGCAGTCCCCCCAGCGTCTCCCGGGCCTTCGCGGAATCTCCTCGCACCATCCACCCGAACGCTCCCTGAGCGGTAGCGGTGACACCCGCCTCCGCTGCGGCCTGCTTGAACTTCGCCAATGCGGCGTCGAGCTTCTCCCCTGGTGTCTGTTCATCGGTCACGGCGTTTCTCCGTCAGCTGGCTCGAAGGCGGGCTTACTCGCGGCGGCGCGCAGGCGGTCGTATTCGGCTGGTGCCGTCCGCTTGAGATGCAGCAGCAACATGGCGATCTCAGCGAACTTCGCCGGTCCCATCATCATCCCTCGGGTCATGCAGGCGGCCGTGTCGACAGCCTCTGCCGCGTCGCTCACGGCTTCGATCCCGGGCCGGATTCCTGGCGGAGCCTGCGCGTTTCCCGCTGGATGCGCATAGTCCAAGCACTGACACTGATGCTCACCAGCGATATCACAAGGGCGGCAATCGCCGCGATGTCGGCCCGGTTACTCATGGGTTCGATCCTCCCTCGGCATCCACGTCCAGCGGCACCACCAGTGGGCCGCCGTCCCCGAAGATTGTCACCTCGGCCCAACCTCGGTGGAACTTCGCACGTGCCTGGTCGGCGGCTTCCTGAATGGTGTCGGCCTCCAACTGGATGTAGTCCTGATCATCTCCGGGATCGTTGATCAGGAGCCCCGTCCATGTTCGGCTCACGCTCGTGGCCCTCCCGCCTCGACGTGATCCTCAAGGAACGGGTTAGCCCACACTCCCGTCCACTTAGGGGCAGCCAGCTCCCCAGTGACCCAGAACCCGTTCTCCAAACGGATGTCGACTGATGCCGGAGCGTCTCTGGCAATCCCGATCTTCATCCGCTTTACGTCGGTCCCGGCTTTCAGGACACCCGCCTTCCGCAGGGCGGCGACATACCGCCGCGCGACCTCCCAGCCGACACCTTCCTCGGCCGCGAGTGCGGCAGCGGCGCGATCATTGAAATCTGCATCAGTGCTCATGCGGGTGTTCCTCCCTCGGTGTCGGCCAACGCGGAAGCGACTGCTCGACTGAGCCGCGCCCCACACTCGAACAAGTCGTACTCCCCCAGCACGTAGCCGTCGATGATCCACTCGAGGTGACGACGCTGCTTGCTGGGACGCAGTACGACACTCACCGAGCCCCTCCCTCGGTGTCGGTGGGCGGGCTGGCGTGCATTGCCTGCTCTAGTCCAAGTTCTTCCTCGAGCAGCGGGAAGATGTCGGCGGTTGCCCTGCGCGCGATGTAGTCGGCCACGTTGACGGCAAGCTGGCCACCGCCATAGAGGGCGTGCGAGATGGTGGCGGCCAATTCGTTCGGGTCAACACCCGCAACCGGCCGTCTCGGGAAGCTCCTCAACCCGAGAGGGGGTGGAAGGTCGGGCGATCCTTCATCGCTCATGACTTCTCCTCGGTGGGCTCGGCGGACAGGTAGGTGCGGGTGCCGTAGTAGTTCGTTTCCGACGGCACCAGCGACTCCAGCGCCCAGTTCACGAGGTCGCAGATCAATTCGGCGTCGTCTTCGCTGAACCCGTCGTAGATGCTGGCGAACTCGTCGTCACCGCCGTTGTCCCAAACGATGGTGAGGTCCGTGTCATCGCCACAGGTCTTCGCGAAGAGTCGACCACCGTCATTGCGTTTGCACCACTCAAGCGCCTTGCGCGCAAGATCGTCTCGTTCGCTCATGACTTCTCCTCGGTGGGCTCGGTGTAGATACCGGCCAGGGTCGTTAGCGCGAATTCAAGCCCCAGTAGGTAGTCCCCAGCGCCGGGCGCGTCGACAGCCGCGAGGTCATCCACCCGGCGCTGCTCGGATTCCCGCTCGGCGATCACCTTCCGGATCGCCTCTACCCGGTCCAGCGTGGTCTTGGGGTCCTGGCGCGCGATGTGCCTACCGTCCTCCTGCGACTGTCCATCGAGGGTCGGCCCCGTCGTCGCGATGCACAGCGCATCCTTGCCCGCCGGACCCGAGAACACCGCTTCGGTCATTTTCCCGGTGTCGGGGTCGCGGAATCCCTTGTACTCGTTGAATCGCCAAGGTCCCGGCGTCGCTGCTCGGGCTATCACTTCGTCCTTTTCGAGTCCGGCCGACAGCCGGGCGAGGACAGTATCGATGGTCACAATGTCGCCTCCGCCGGGCGTTCCTGGCGCACAGTCACCCGGTCCCGGCCGAACAGCGCCTCCAAGCGGTCGCGTTCCACGATCACCGCCTCTCCGTCCAGGCCGCCGATGAGATGGCCAGGGAAGCGGGAAAGGAACGGAGACAGGTCAGCTGGCGGGGACAATTGAAGGCTGTAGCGCGGCCCAGGATTCGCGGATCGGGCACGCTCACGTGCCTTCAGCTCCTCCGCCCATTCCCGAGCGTTCTGCTCCTCACGAGCGTCACACAGCTCGAAGAAGTCCTCGATGACACCGGACCCGACACGCTCCAGCGCGTCCGGGACGCCGTACTCGTCGACCTCGGCCATTGAGGTGGACTGGTCACGTAGGCGCACCACCAGCTCGACCGCGTCCTCAAGGGTATCCATATGCTGAAACTCCAGGTGACCGAACTTGGCGAACCACAACAGGTATGAGCCTTCAACGATCGTCACAGCAGCTCGCCTTCCTCGCCCCATTGGGAGATCACCACGGCCTTGCAGTTCGCGCCATGGGTACGGACGCGGCGGTCGTCGGTGTACACGACCTCCCTGTCACCCGGATATCCCTCGCTGAGCCACGCATCCACCAGATACACATCCAGGTCGCGATCGTGGCCAGATTCGCTGTCGGAGACGAACACCTGCGCGTCCCGGGGGCAACGTTGCAGTTTCTCGATCAGCTGGGCGGTGGTCATGCCTTCTCCTCCATGGCGCGCAGCTGATCCACGGCCGCCTCGATCAGTGTCCTCAACTGCGCAGCCTCGTCAGCGAGACGCGATTCCCGGTCATGCGGGTAGCGGGCGAATGCCTTCGTGTGAGCTTCGGTGGCCTGCTCGGTCAGCATGTCGGCCAGACCGGATGGGGTACGGGTATCGATCACGACTTCTCCTCGTCGAGCTCGGCGGCCGTGAGCGGTCGCCAATCAAGTCCGGCGTACTCGGCACGCCAGTCGGCAGGTTTGCCCGCCTTCGTCGCCAGGCGGTTCATGTCGGCCACGCTCTGCGAGGCGCTGTGCGCGTTGGGTGCCGACGAGTTGACGGGCAGGCCATCGCGATCGGTGCCGAGGACGCGGTAGATGCGGGTCATATCTTCTCCGTGCCGGTCTTGATGATGCGCGAGATGCGCTGTTGCGTGATGCCGACCGCTGCGGCGAGTTCTGCCTGCGTCCAGCCGGCGGCGTGAAGTTCTCGGACGAGGTCATCTCGCTCGCGTTGCGCCTCTGTCCCGTCCGTGATGCGTTTGCCGAGTTCGGCGAGGCGATCTAGGGCTAGCTGCCGGTCAGGTAGCGAGGGTGACATGAACCAACGATACAACAGGGGTTGTGGAGTTACAACATGAGTTGTACTCTAGAGGTACAACACGGGTTGTATCGCAGGACAGGCAAGGAGATTCAGATGGCAACCATGACCGCCGACGGCACCATCAACCACATGCCGCGCTGCCTCCAAGCACCCGACTTCGGTAGCAGCGCCGTCTTCCAGATCGAAGCCACCTACGCACGGTTGGCTGAGGTTCTCGGCGAGACCGACACGGTCAAGGAAGCCGAGCCGTACTGGGTCATCCAGGTCCGCGCCGCCGACGATCTCGCCGCCGCCCGGATCGGCATCCATCACATCTCCAACTGGCCTCGCGAGGAGGACAACGAGGCGACGCTCTGGTACGTCACCGCCCATCGCGAGGACCGCTGGGCCGCCGAACGTCTGGCAGAGAAGCTCGGCGAGATCGTCGAATTCGATTACTCGTCCTAGTCGTTTGCCCCGCGCCCACCCCGGGGTGGGCGCGGACTGACCACTAGACCGATTGCCTCACAAGGAGATTCAGATGACCGCCACCACCAACGCCCAGGCCCGACTCGTCGACGCACTCGAGGCCGCGCTCCACGGCAAGGACTGGTTCCTCGACGACAACTCACCCCACCTCGCAGGCCGCGGCGTCAACGCCCGGTTTTCGGTGGCGAGCACCCGAGTCAAGATCGTCGGCTGTGTCGAGCGACCGGATTGGGGTTGGAGCATATGGGCCGACGGGTTGCCGGTCGCGCTCGGCTGGTCGGCCTCGGCCCACGACGCGGTCAGTGACGCAACCGGATCGGCTCTGGCGCTCTAGTCGTTTGCCTCGCGCCCACCTCGAGTGGGCGCGGGACTGACCACTAGAAGCGATTGCTACACAAGGAGAGTCAGATGTCCGCCCCTGCCAAGACAACGCCGACCGAGTACTGCTTTGCCGACGAAGCGGAAGCGCACACGCGCCGTAGGGCGCTTATCGCTGCCGGGTATCAGGTGTCGCTCATCGGTTTCGACAGCGCCCGGTGGCTGTACGTCTTCGATGCCTGGACCGACCGGGCGTTCGGCCGCGTCGAGATCGCCCAGATGTCCGACGCGCAACTGGGTGAAGCGATCAGCGACAGCGTGTGCGACCACGATTTGCGCGCGGTCGATGAGCACACCGACCAGTGCGCGAACTGCGGCGCGATCGACCCTTACGACGACGAGCCCACGCAGGAAGCGTTGCTGCGCGAGCACGACTTGCGTGCCGTTGAGTGGGACGACGACCGCCCCTAGTCGTTTGCCTCGTGCCCGGCTGGCCAGCCGGACGCGGGACTGACCACTAGAACCGAATCCATTGCCCCGATTGGAGATGCAGATGACCACCAGCAACGCTGAACCGTCCAACGAAGTCATCCTGAACGAGCTGGACAAAATCGCCGCCTATGGCGTGATCGACTATGTCCTGCCGACCGTGCCGCTCGGCGAATCCTGGGTAGTCGGCGTCCGGGGCAACCTGGTCAAGATGGGGACCATAGAGGAAGTCCTCGCGTTCCTCACCGGAGTGAACGCAGCCCTCGTATGGGCGAGCGACCATGTTCCCGCGGTCGCGGAAGCGCTCAAGGACTGAGAGCTTTCGCCCACCTCGAGTGGGCACGGGACTGACCACTAGAACCGCGCTGCGGGCCCAAGCCTGAATGGATGGGGCGCGGGCACAACCAGGCGTGCCCAGGACGACAACGGTGTCGCCCGTGCAGCCCCGAACCCTCCATCACATCCACGATCGACACGAGAGAATCAGACATGAGCCGACAAACAGAAGACGGCAACCATGAGGGCTATGTCGTGCACGTCTTCGCTGACGGCATGTACGGGGGCAGCTGGGGTGGCGGCCCGATCGCAACCACCCGCGCTGACGGCACCGACCTCGAGGGCGCCGACTGGCAGACCCGCACCGCAGACGAGATCGTCGGCTGGCGCGCACACTGCGATGGCCCGTATGGACGTGAATGCTGGCGAGGCCACCTGTGGACACGCGCGGCTACTGCTGCCGAACAAGACCTCCCCCGGCGTCGGATCTACCACTCGGACGGCGACCTCGACTGGGGCGATGACGGCTACAGCCTGATCGACGCCGAGTGGGACCGCCACATCGCACCGAGCCAAGCCGTCTACCCGATCGAAGTGGTCGCGCAGGAGATGGCCCAGGTCGCTCGACGACTCGACGAGGCGGTCGAGAAAGCCCGAGCCGATGGCGCGTCATGGGCAGACATCAGCCAGGCGGCGAGAGTCTCCGAGCGCGTCGCGCAGGAACGCTGGGGCCGCCGCTAGTCCTCTACCGCGGTTTCGGTCTCGATGTTGGTCGTTCACGCGACTACCTCGTGATGCTCAGGGCCGCCGGATTGGTCGGCGCGTTTGCCGGCTTCCGTCATGGCCCAATCGACCAGCGGGAGCACGATATGGTTGCGCGCCTGTTCTTTCGACAACGAAGGATATTTCTTGTAGTGCGTCTGAAATGAATGGCCGTACGTGCTGAACCAATCCATGTTCCGGCTGGACTGCGCCTCGGCCTTGCCGGTCGAGAACTGCAGCAGCTTCAACACCAGGAACCGATGGCCCGAACTGTCCTTGCGTTCGACGGTGATCTCCCACAGGAACCCTGGCGGCGGTGGCGGCAAACCCTTCTTCAGCTCGGCTACTGGGCTGATCGGGTGCCCGTACTTCTCGGTCTTTGGAGCCGCTGGCGGTGGCGCATCGGCGGGTTTACGTGCCCGTTGGCCGCGATACACGAGGCTTGCTGTGGCGGCACCGGCCAGGAACGCGAGGATGTACGACAAGCAGGCAAGAAACATTTACTCCTCCTCGGAGGGGGCCGCCGCCAATGCGCGTACAGCACGCGGGTAGGCAATGAATTGGATGCGCCACAGCGGCACCCAGTGGTCCTGGTACTGCCCGAACCGGTAGCACCACCGCCAGATCCGGCCGTGCTCGCAGCGGCGCACGTGCCCGCGCGCACCGAATTCGTTGTAGGTGCGCTCGCAGTCCCGTAGGCACTGCCTGCGTTCGCTCAGGGTATCGACGCTCACTTGGTCACCTGCGGTCGGATCGAGAGCCGCCCAGCTCCGGTGATCATCCATACGCGCGCGTGGGTGGGCGGCAGCACGCTGGAGACGGCCACCAGCGCCGGGCGCCTGAACTCCTCGCCTTGCATGGCCTGGAGTGCTCCCCACACCGTGCGCCTGGCAAGCCCGAGGGCATCAGCGATCTCGCCGGCGGTGCGGGGTTTCCCGTCAACCGCCTGCTGGGCAGCGCCGTAGGAGTGCCTCACCTGGACTCCCCTGTGGTGCTCACGCGTCCACCACCTCGATCAATCCGAGGGAGACGCGGTTGCGGTGAGACACCTCGAGATCGTCGTGCGATCGCACCCAGGTTGTCTCGCCACGCTCGACCGCCGCCAGGCGGGCCGGGTCAGTCTCGGGGTCGAACTCGAATTCGGTGAGCATCTGCGCGCATTCCTCGCGGGAGTACGAGCCGTCGCCGTAGCCCTGGCCGATCAGGTTGCAGGGGCCGCGGATCCCGTTGCGCCAGTCGATCACCGTGTACTGCAGGGTGCCTTTCGGCTCGAAGGGTGCCTGCTGGACAAAGGCGGCGAAATGCTCGCTGACGGCTTGGACGGTCCACCGTCGTGGCCGGCCGTCTAGCCGGACGCGGTCGCCGACCGAGAGCGTGACCGGTTCCACCGGTGGCTGGGGTGGTAGCCGCATCGCGATGCTTCGGACCTTGCTCATGCGGTTGCCTCCGGTGTTCTGGCCATGACCTCGATCACCGACGATGGTGTCGGGCTCTCGTAGCTCACGCTGTACTCGGCGTGGTGCAGGATCGTCCAGCCGTCGAGCAGCTGCTCGATGTACTCGTCGGTGAAGAAGTGCCGGATGCGGGCCTTGCGGATGAACATGTGGCCGCCGAGGTGCTCGCCCTCGCCGTAGCGGGGGTCGTTGACCGACCTGACTGCGAACGCGAACAACCCGCCGGGGTTGAGGGCCTGGCGGATCTGTTCGAACAGGGCCGCAGTCTGCTCGGTGGTGAAGTACTGCAAGGACAGGCGGGCGAATATGGCGTCGAACCCTGTCCCGACCTGTGGGAGTCCGTTGTGCAGGTCGTGCCGCAGGAACGAGATGCTCTTGCCGCGGCGGTCCGCGGTCGCTCGGGCCTGCTCGAGTGCGACGGTTGAGATGTCGGTGCCGATGACGGTCGCGCCGCGTTCGCGGAACCACATCGCGTCGGCGCCCTGGCCGCATCCGAGTTCGAGGACCGTCTTCCCGGCGGCGGGGTGTAGTTCGTCAAGGGCCATGCCGGCCAGGGCTGATCGGGCACGGCTGGTGTCGTGTTCGGCGTGCCATTGATCCCACAGCTCGATGAGTGCGGGTTCTGTGGCTGCGTGGGGCTGGTTCATCATTGCTTCTCTCCGTGATCGCTATCCCGGCCACCCACACAGAGCCTGTTTGGCTCGTCTGGTCCGTGGTCGCCGTCGTGGCCGTTGGGCTTCTTGCAGGACAGCCGCGTGCGGCAGCAGCCGCAGCTGTAGCCGGTCCCGCAGGCGGCGTAGAGAACTCCGTACTCGTCGATCGGGATGAGGTCGTGCGCATGGTGGATGCGCGCGAATTCCACCAGGTCCGTCGGGAACTCGATCTTCCAATTCAGGTGGTAGTCGAGGATGTCGCGGACAGGTTCGAGCTGCACTGCGCAGTCAGCGAGTAGTTGCAGGTGCGGGATCAGCTGTTTGATTTGGTCGCCGCCGCGGTTCCATCCGAACGGGCAGACGTGCTCACAGGTGCGGCACAACAGATTCCAGTAGTTGCTCACTGCTCCTCCTGACAGCCGCACCGAGTGTCTTCCAGGCTGGCGTTGCTCCTCGCGGTCACAGCAGGCCGACCCTGCGGGCGATCTTCTCCCACGACTCCGGCTGGACCAGTACATCTCTGTTGCTGCCGTTGATCGAAACGTCCACCCCTGGTGGCACATAGACGGTTCCGGACAGGTTCGAGCCGTTGATCGAGCCGCCCGCGACCACGACGAGATCTTTGAGGCGGACGTTTGATCCATTGATCTGCACACGCCGGTACGGGCCGCCGCTGACCTTCAGATTGCTGCCAGTGCGGACGCAATCAGCGAGCGCCACTTCCATCACCATCTGCCGATAGTCGACCGCCGAGGCGGTCGCGGCAGGCGTCTCGGGTCGGGGCGCGGCCGGAGGCTTCTGCACCGACACCGGTTCAGGCGCGATGCATCTGGCCCGCTTCAGCAGCGCATGCACAGACTCTGCGATCCGCAACCGATCACCATTGCCATAGCCCGGCGCGGGAAATGTGGCCTTGAAGTCGAAGGCCATGTCCACCAAGGTTTTCGCGGCGATCTCGGTAGCAGGCATCTCCCCCCAAGCCTCCATGAGCACTGCCTGCACGGCGTCGGTCAGGACGGGGTCACCGTCGGCGGCGACCAGCATTATGCGGCCGAAGGTCTCTTTGGTCGGTGCCGTCATCGCGTTGCCACTGCTTCCCGTTCGGTTCACCGGGCCGCCCTGCGGGTGGTCGGTGCTGGTTTCTTGGTGGTCGAGGTCTTCTTGATCTTGTGGCTGTCGTCGCCGTCGGGTTCCCATTCGTAGCCTGGTTCATCGTTGACGCAGTGGCTGTCGTCGACGCGGGTGTCGGTGGCGTCGAATTCACACCAGGGGTCGGGTCCGCACGCGGTGAGCAGGGCGGCCGCGATGAGTAGGGCGATAGCGGCCGTCGTTGTTCGGGTTCGGGTAGATCGGTTCATCGTGGTTCGGTCCTGAATCTGTTCGTGTTCTTCGTGATTCGTGCACGCCACGTCGTGAGGCGGGCGGCCAAGGCAGGGAAGCGGTGCCGCTCGATGCGTCCCGTTTGGTAGAAGCGGCGCAGGACGGCGGCATCGAATACCGGGTAGGTCCGCTGCTCGTCGTCGGCCTCCCGCGCGCCGAACGCGCACAGGTACAGACCACCGTCTGGGGTGAGTTCGGCCTCGAAGTAGAACTCTTCGTTCCAGTTCCATCCGAGAGAGATCGAGCCGTCCGAGCCGGCCGACGGCTCGAGGTCCGCCGGTACCGGTGACCCGAACGCTTCGACCAAATTGACGTAGGCGTCGATCACGGCAGCGGGGATGGCCTTGCTGCCCGGCCCGTCCCAGCCGTCTTGGAGGCGTTCGAGGTCAGCGAGCTTCGCCATTGGACAACTCCCGCCACGGTGTCACGTACCGGCTCTTGATGGGGCACCCGCATTCGCCGTCACGACCAGCGACGCAGGTCTCTATCTCCTCCTCGGTCGGCAACAGGCCAGCCTTGTCGAGAGCGTCGGCCAGCCGTCGGCCGTGCCGCCGGTATGTGTCGCCGGCCGGGCCGGCGGGCCATGGCTTCCACGTGCCCATCTTCAGCTCGGCCTTGTGGTTGTCTTCGTATTCCGCTCGGGCGAGAACCTCAGCGATGGATGCTTTGATCCGCGCCGGGGCCGGAACCTTGTCGGTGCCATCAGTCATGCTGGCCGGTTCGGGGCTCACCGGAAGTCCCTGACCTTCAGCTTCGCGAGGCCTGCCTCGGGGTCGTCGATCTTGCGCCAGAACACGATGCCCTCGATGTAGCCGGGGTGACCTGGGGAAGGCAGACACAGCAGGTAGTCGCGGAGCCCATCGAAGTCGCGGGGGACGTTCCGGAGTTCTTCGAAGCCGTGGCGCGCCAGCGAATGAAAGTCGTCGCCGTGCGGGTTGCCGTTGACCTTGGGACCGATCAGCTCATAGGTGGCGCCGGCCTTCGGGCTGGCGGGTTTGCGGGCGGATTCGAAGATTTTCGCGAACGTCGACTGGCCGATCGGTTCCCATCCCGTGCGTTTGCCGGTGACGGGGTCGTTGTCGGCTTCGCGCCAGTTCAGTGGTTCGGGCCGGCCGCGTTTTACTTCCCGGCGTGCCCACCACTGTTCGCCGTCGAACATGGTGCAGGTTCCGTCGAACTTGATCGTCGCCACGCCGTCGCCGTCGAGGACCCATTCACAGCCGGGGTTCACCGTGGGCAGGACATGGGCGCGGTTTTCGGGATCGCGGATGAATACCGTCGGGATCTTCTTCACTTCGTTGTCTCCTCGTCGTGGTTTACGTGGGGCCGGCCTTGCGCCAGGAGTCCGCTGCCGCTTGTGAGGTGGTAGGCGCGGCATCCGTCGCTGCCCTTGATGCACTGGTAGCAGTCCAAACCGAGCAGGCGGGCGGTCATGATCGCCGTTCCTCGGCACTGGTAGGTGGCCTTCTGCGGGCGCAGGCAACTTTCACGGCGGTGCGGGTGCCGGTTGCGGCTTTTCCTCGCGGTGCGTTTGTGCCCGCTGCAGTATGGGTGCGCGGATGGGTAGCGCAGCAGCAGCCCGCACCACAAGCAGTGTCGCGGCAATTTGACGGCTCCGGTCTTGCTGCCGGGCATGGAGCCGATCGTCTCGTATGCTTCCTGCACCTTGTCGAATGCCCAAACGAACGCCGAAGCTTGTGTTGGGCGCGCGGTTATCTCCAGAACCGTCGCTGTCGGGCCCTGAATCTGCCTGAGGATCGAGATCCAGCTGCCCTTTTCACGCTGCTCCCTATGGACAAATCCCCGGTATTCGATCGGCTGGTCGTTCACCGCGGTCACCGTGGGGTTCCCGACCTATGACGCCACCAGTCCGTCACCGCTGCTCGGCGCCACCACAGCCAGTTGGTGAACTTGCACCACAGCACGCGCCGCCACCACAGAAGCGAGAGCTTCCGCGTCCAGGACGGCAGCACGATCACGTCGCATTGCGTGCACTGGCCGAGTGCGAACGGTCGCGGATACCGTCGCCATCGGAGTTCGCCGAGCGCCGCGAACTCCTCGCGGCTCATGCCGTAGGTGATGTAGCCACCGACGCAGCGAGCGGTCGGCGGATATGTCCATCCGCCGCCGGCCCAGCCAGGGCACCGGTGAGGCTTGTCGTAGCAGGGACGCGACAGTTTCCACCGACCGCGTGGACAGACCGGTTCGGCAGTGGTCATGACAGCGTCTCACGTCGTTGGATGTCGAACGCTGAAATCAGCACTGCCGCTTGGTGATACGCATGCGGCTCGTTTTGGTCGCTCCAGCCGCAAAAGCAGATGTCACCCCGGGACGGCGTGTGGTTCAGGAACCGATGCTCGCCGGCCAATTCTCCTACCGCCTCGACGAGTGGCGGGCGCATGACTAGGTGGATATCGCCGTTGTCAGCCTCTTGGTAGGCGATGACCTGGCGGCCGTCGACGTACAGCCGCTCGTGCGCGATCAGCTGCCAGACAGGCATGTCGATCATGCTCACGGCTGTACCTCCCGGACCTCACCGTGGATGGCTTCGCGCAACTCCTCAATGGCGACATGTAGCCCTTCGGCGATGCCGTGCTCGCCAGCAGCGCGGTGCTCGGACTCCTCCTCGGCCCACTTCTCGAACAGGTCGGTCACGCGGTCGAGGCAACCGACGACGAACCCCGGTGGCGTTGCCGGGGTCTCGTTGAGTTCGTCGAGCACCTTGCGAACCACGCGGTCACGGTTGTAGACAGCCTGGCTGTCGACTTCTGCTGAGCCGCGCCCCGGGCCAGTCCATCCGTCGAGTCCCGTGGCGTTGCCGTCGTCCCACGCCTCGATCAGTGCGTCCTCGATACGCCCGAGTGGGGGACGCTGCGCTGCCTCCAGCTCGGCGACGCGGGCGAGAGCGTCGGCGCCCTCGGCACACGCCGCGCGCAGCTGATCCTGGAGGCGGCCTACGCGGTTGCCTTCCTCGCGCACATCCTGCTCCAGCTCGGCAATCCTGCGATACGCGGCGAGCGCCTCGATCGCGACGGTGTCCAGTTCGGCGCTGCGCGCCTGTAGCTGCCGAATGTGCTGCAAGACCGCCTCGTCGTCCTCGACGCCGAGTTGGGTGATGATCCCGTCGAGGACCACCGCGACAGCGTGGAGGTCGCGGGCGTCGGACTCCCAGCGGCGCAAGATCTCCGCGAGATTCAAGCCGGCCCATTCAGAGAGGGTGAACGCGGCACTGCCATTCGGGTCCGTCTCCAGTGCGTCCAGCTGCGCCTGCCCCTCGGCGATCAGGTCACGGTCAGACATCGGCGTCTCCGTCCATTTCGTCGTCGTCCTCATCGCATTCGGGGCAGTAGCTGCCATCTCCCTCGAACTCCTGGTAGCAGTTGACGCAGCGACCATCGCGCACTGCGGCGAGGACTGCCGGGATGTAGTCGTCCGGCACTGGCACGAATCCGCTCATCGCGGCTCTCCGTCCCCGAAGGAATGGGCCGCATTCGAGAGCCAGGCTGGCATGCACCGGTCGTGGAAATGCACCGTGGCGTAGGGGAATCGCAGCCGCGTCAAGGAATCGGGATACAGCGGGAGCCCACACATAGCGCAGATCACCGGCCCTCTCCGTCCTCGGGGAGCGGGGCTGGGCCGACGAGTTCCAGCTCCACGTCGGTCTCGTCATGCCAGTGGTCGCGGACGTAATACCTCCCAGGCTCACGGCCACTGAGCAGGTCGTCCTCATCAAGGCATTGCTCAGCGAGCACGCAGCCTTTGAACGGCACTGTCCAACCCCAACCCCACCGCCAGGTATGCGGCTCACCGTGGAACTCGAAGTCGTCGACACCTTCCCAAGGGGCGTCCGGTTCGCAGTCGTCGTACGGACCTTCGCTTGCGTCAATGCCGTTGAACACGTGCGGTTCCCGGCATTCCTGGAACCCCGTGCAGTGCGGTTGTCCGGGGCATTCCAGTTTGTACTCGTAGTCGATGTCCGCTTCGGGGTACGACGGGTCCACGGTCTTGACCAGAACGTGCAGGTGTTGGTTCACGACTGTCCGTCCTCGGGGAGCGGGATAACCGACCACGGCAGGCGAGGTCGTTCGACAGCCTCGCCGCCGCGTTTGCGCGCTGTGAGCAACGCCCAATCCCGTTCGCCTCGCGGGCAAACCTGATCGCTCAGGCTGTTCCGCCACCCGTATTCGGTGCCGACGACGTCGGAGCGCGAGATGACCAGGAACTCGGCGAGGATCGCATCGACGGCGCGGAGGGCGATGTACTCCTGACCCTGGCACATGACAGTTCGCACGATGGTGCGCGCCAACGCGCCCCGTATGCCGTCATCCCCTGCCGGGGCCTCCGGTTCGAACCTTTCGGCCGCGGCGAGCATCGCCGCCTGCTCCGCCTCGAAACCAGGGTCATCGACGGGCTGTAGCGCGTCAGGCCCGAGTCGCTTGGCCATGCGGTCCACGGCTTGCTGGATACGGTCGCGGTTCATTCGGTGTCCGCCTTCTCGGTCGGGGACCACAGAGCCGGACGTGGGCGACATAACCGACCATGGTGGGACTGGGCGCTCAACCGCGTCGATCGTCAAGTTGGGGTATTGCGCGGCGAGCTCTGGTGCTCGCTGCAGTGCTTGGGCTTTGTCTGCCTGTACGGCGACGCTTTCCCCCCATTGCGTGGTGTAGCGGATGCCGTATTGCGTGCCATGGATCTCCGAACATGGGATGACTCGGAACTCGTCCAGGCGGGCGGAGATCTCCCGCTCCCGCACAGCCCATTCATGGAGACGCCACGTCGGCACACCCAACACGGCGTCGTCGTCTCGGTGGTGGCGCGTCAGGCGGGCGGCCGTCCGGAAGGCGGCTATCTCGATCTCCAGCGCCTGGCGGTGGTCGTCGCGCGCGTTGCGCAGGTATTCGCTGCGCATCTCGGCGTAGGTTTCGAGCAGGTCCGCGAGGGTGGACTCGAGCTGCATGAGTGCTTCTCGGCTACCGCTCATGGCCTGACCTCAATCGATTCAGCGGCGAGTCCGCGGTGTCTGCCGGGCAGCCAGCCGAACAGCCTGCAGTCTGGGCATCGCGGGTTACTCCACCCCTGTTGTAGCCGTGCCGCGGCCATATCGGACGCGTCGACGTAGCCGCTTGGCAGCGGCCAATCGTGTAGGGCGTTCGAGCAGTCGCCGCGCGGTTGAAGAGCGGTGAAGTCCCCGCCACAGATGAATGTCGTGGTCTTGCTCATTCGGTAGGCACTTCCTCGATCGGAACAAAGCGCAGCCAGTCCTCGGATGGGATATGAAGGATGGTGACGACGCCCATTCCGAGCAGCAATCCAGAGTTAGCGGGCCGATCCCAGCCAGCCAGGGCTGGCCACCACTCCGTCGACGGCGTAACAGCCTTCTGCCAGACGCGACCGTTGCGGGTAAGGACTGCGGTGCCGCGCGGCAGCGCATCCAACTCGACGGCATCGATGACCTGGGCGGGTGGACGCACACCCTTGGCCAGCAAGACCTCGGCGGCATGTGCGGACCAGTCGGCGAGGGTCGGCTTCTCGGCGCCGCACAGGCACGATCCTGAGATGAACTCTGGGAAATGATCAGCGAGCAGCGCGGCGAGCTGGTCTCTGTCACTGCTCATCGGTCTGTCTCTTCGTCTTGGCAGCCGCAGCCGCAGCCGATCGTGTAGTTCGCCAATTCCTCCGGGCTGCCGCCGAACATCAGCACGCCCCCGCTGGTTTCGCGGACGATGACCCAATCAGGTCCGATCGCCTCGACGTGCTTGTCGTCATACGAATCCCTGCCGAACACCCCGTGGCAATATCCGCGCAGCAGCGACCCGACGTGAATCTGCGGGCGTGGCCGTAAACTCCACCCCTCGGTGATCGCCGCGTCCGCGATCGCCCTGTACGGATCGCCGATCGGCCGCTGGTTGATCGCCTCGGTGTAGGTTCGCTGGGCCAGCTCGGCGAGTTGGTCGCGGTCACTGTCCATCGGTGGGCTCCTCGGTGATGTCGGTGAGGCGGTAGAGGTGCCATCCGGGTCGCCACTCGTTCGCGTCGGCCAGCTGTTCACGACCGGCCGCTTCGGTGCCGAGGACGTCTTCGGAGAACCACATGAACTGCGGGCCTTCGCTGTCGTCGTCCAACTCGGCGATGTAGCCGACGATGCACCCTGGCGGCAGGGACTGCGGAGTGGGCGGCATGCGGTGATGAGGTTCGGTGGTACGCCGAACCTCGCCGGCAACAAGCCCGAGCGCCTGTTGCCGCAGCCGGTACCCGGCGAGAGCGTCGAGGAGTCCCGTGTCGGCGACGATGCCTTGCGCGATCGCTGTCCAGCTGTTGCGGTGAATCCCCTCACGAGTCAGTGCAGCGACGAGGCGATCCACGATGTCTCGACTGTTGCCCGCCGGCTCCGATGGCGTCTGTTCCAGCACGCTCACGGTCTCTGCGGGCTGAGCGGGGTTGGCGGCCAACACTGTTGGCGGCTGCCAGCCTGCCTTGAGGATTGCGTCGATCAGGGCGAGCGCGACCGTGATCGGTGCGCGGTACCGCTTCGCCAGCAGAATCTGACGGGCCAACCGCTCCAACTCGACGCGCCGCGGGTCGGACGTAAACGACAGGCGCTGGACCGATGCCACCTTCTGAGGTCGCTGGGGGCTCATGCGGTCACTCCGGCCAGCAGTTCACGGATACGCGACGACAGCGCGGGAGCTGGCGAGTACTTCCACGGTTCGAAGAAGCCCGGTGCCGTGCGCGCGAGTTCGACGAGTCCATCCCACGCGTCGACGAATGCGGCCCACTCCGGGCGGGCCCGCATCCGGTCCAGGTGCTGGCGGGCCTCGGGGACTTGCCGTAGGAGCATTTCGCAGCGGCGCCAATCGGCCGCGTCGTGCGGATGGTCCCAGCCGTTGAAGTACCGCGACGTCGGTACACCGGTCAGTTGGGTGACGATCGCGTCCGAGCTGAGTCCGCGCTCGCCGGTGGCCAGCCACATCGCGAACTGCTCGATCCTCATCGGATAGCTTGCGTAGCACGCCTGAATCATTTGGCCGCCCCGCCGGGCCAAGGTCTCCAGCAGCACGATGGTGTCGCGCGTACTGTCCGCGATCATTTCGCCACCAGAGCCAAGAGCCCGCGGATGCGTTCGGCCTGGGATTTGTGGCGCCCCAGCCCTTCCCCGCTGTAGTACTGCTGGTTGTCGATGTTGTCGGCGAGGTCACGCTCCAACGCTGTTGTGTAGTCCGACTTCTCGGCCTCGGTGAGCACGGTCCAGCAGTCGGGCAGGGCGATCGGCTCGTCGCCCCACACATCGTGGTTGGCGAGCCTGCGGCCGACGTTGACGATGTGGAAGTCCGCGCGCCGGTCGTAGAAGGCTGCCTTGTAGAAGATGCTGACTCGCTCGACGCCGCGCTCGTCGACGATCTTCGTGTGCATCGAATGGTCGGTGCGTTCCTTGCGCCAGCCGACCGGAAGGTCGGCGTGAACGAACAGGTCGTCACCAGGGACTGGTTCGCCGCGGACGAAGCCGAGTTTCACCAGCTCGTCCCAGGGACCCTTCGCCGGCAGTTCGGTGCTGGCGACGAGGTGTTCCTGCCCGGCGGCTTCCATTCCGGTGATGTACAGCTCGCCGCAGTCGTCGTACAACGAGGCGTTGGTCATGCCGATGTAGTGGAGCTGCGGGTCGCACTTGCTAGTGTTCTCGATCATTGCTGGTGTTCGTTTCTGCGGCTCTTGCCGCGTCGATTTGTGTTGTCGGCGAAGGCGTCTGCTCCTCCGCACGGGCGTCAGGACTCGGTGTCACCGGTCAGCGTTCTCAGCAACGCGGCCAGGGCCTGCCGGGCATCCTCGACTGCTCCGTTACGCATCCGGACGTCAATCTCGATCAACCGCTGGGCCACAAGTCCGGCGGTATACCGAGTCAGCGGCTCGGTGCCGAGTGAGTCCCGCACTTCGCGGATCCGGGCATCGACGGCTTGCATAGCTCGCTCGCGGCCGCGCCGACGTCCTTCGATCTCGTTCTTGGCCGCTGTGTATGCCTGCGGTGTGGGACCGCCGGATGGGCGGGCGGGATGCCCTCGAAGGACCGCCTTGTCGTGGGCATTCTGCGTCTGAATCGACTGCTTGATGCAAGCAGTGCTTGCAGCCAGCGGACCCGGTTCTCCAATCGGCTGAGCATCTCGTACGCGGGACCGGCGGCGAACTTGTCCCGCAAGTCTTGGTTCACGAGTCGATCGAACTCGCCTTCGCGCCATGCGGTTCTACGGTTGGGGGCTATACCTACCTCGTGGCCGGGGGCGATGAACTGTGGTGTGTCAGGTGCCGTGCCCATCGTGACAACCGCATTGTCTACGTTCATCGCCGTTCCTCGCTGTAGGTCGCCACAGCTTGGTTGACGCCGACGATCGGCATTTGGGCGGCGGTGCGGGCGTGTTCGCGCCAGGAGGCGATGAACTCGATTGCGAAGCGGGCGAGGGCTTCGGTGTCTCCGGCGCAGATCGCGCACCAGGGGCAGCCCTCGTGCTGGGTGTGGGCTGACCAGGCGGCGGCTATCGGGGTTTGCCTGTCCGGTTCCCACGGGTAGGAGCGCATTGCGGCCGCCAATGCCTCGGCGGGTGGCAGGTCGTCGCGCCGCGGCGGCGGGAGTGCCGGGGCCGGTTTCGGCTTGCGGCCGCGGCCGTGCGCTGCGCTGGTGCCCGTTCCCCGGCGCATCGACGCGAATCCCGCAGGTACGCGGGCTGGGTTGATGCGGGAGCCCAGCATGGCGTACAACGCCAACACGGTCATTCCGAGTGCGAAGATCCCGAGCAGTACATAGATCATGGTCATGAGACGCCCCCGGGGCGTTTGCCGACCTCGCCGGTGGCAGCGGCCACATGCTCCAGGTGCAGGTTGCCCTTCAGGGCGGGTGCTCGTAGGTCGTCGAGGTGGTCCCGGAATGGGGCGGCGGCGAGGACGACGATTTCTTGGATTCCCATTCAGATGCTCTTTTCTTGGTCGGTGTGATCGGTTGCTGTGTGAGCCGCGGGTGGCTCGGCACGGAATTTGGGGTGCTCGGCGCGGCGGACCCGCACTGCGAGGGGGATCCCCAGCAGCAGGGCGGCGGCCGCCGCGGCGAAGATGAATCCGGTGGTCATTGCTGGGCATCCAGCAGGGCTTGGATAGCGGCGGCGTCGACGGCGATCGCGCCGTCGAGCAGGCTGGCTACGAGTTGGTCGATCGTCATGGCGCGTTTACCGGCCAACCGCATACCGCCGACGACCGTGTGCCAGGGCAGCGACAGGACCAGCGTTCGTGTCTGTGGAGAGCTCACGAGCGGGCACCCTTGGTTGGGTTTCGCCTGCGCTGCCTGGCGGGTGGCGCGTGTCCGCCGATATTTCCGAATGCGTGGGAGAACATGCCCGTGACGAATCCATGCAGCAGGTCGCGGACAAGGCTTCGCACGCGGGCAGATCCGGGGTCGGCTGGTCGTACTGGCGTCATATGTGTCGACGGCCGCGAAATCCCTGAATCGGGTTGCTGTGACGTCGACGACACCGGCGCGGTTCGCGAGTATCGGCCGGCACCCGGCAAGCCGAGAACGTCGCGCTCATAGCTGTGAAACCAGGCCATGACTATGACTCCTGCTCTTCTGGGCCGTCGATCACGGGCTCGACCGGAACACTGAGGCTCGGGAATCGGAGTTGGTTGGAGAACTCGACCTGCCGGGCCGCCTCGGCAAGGGCCATGGCGAACCGTTCACTCATCCCCGCGATGGCCTCGGTCATTGCCTGCACTGCCCTGGCCAGGCGCGGAAAGAAGTCGGCGTCATTGAGGAAGGTGTGCAAGGCGTCGCGTCGGGCCGCGCGGATGCGGCGGCCGGCCGCACGGTCCTTCATGCGCGGGAAGTTATGCGGTGTGCGCTGCCGCTGCCCACTGCTCACCGGGGCGCACGTTCGGGTCGTACGCCGGTGAGCAGCGCGACGAGATCACGCACCGTGCAGGTGACCCACTGCGCACCGGGGTCGGCGACGCCGTGTCGCTTGTGGATGACCAGACCAGCGATGGCGCCGTCGTTGCCGCGCTCAGTCTCTGCTTCACGCGCCCAGGTACCGAGGTCGATACGAGCAGTGTCCTTGCACTCGACAACGATTCGGCCGCCGCCGGATGCGCGGAGACCGGCAATGTCGCCGCGGTCTTTCGCGCCGGTTTTGGCGCGGCGTTCGATGCGGTCGTCGACGTGCTCGGCGAGGTATCCAGCGATCGCGCTCTCGTGGCGGGTGCCTGCGGCTTTCGCGCTGGCGCGGGAACGGGTCATGAGTGCCGCCTCCTGCAGATGTATCCGTCATCGGTCTTGGCGATCTCGTCGCCGGGTTCGATCGGCCTGCCGCAGGCGGCGCACGTGCCCGAGTACATGGCCGGGAACCATTGCAGTGGTTCGGGTTTCGGCAGTTCCTCGCGCCGGCAGTGTGAGCACCACCGCTTGGGCATGTCGTTGAGCAGGCACATCTCGTCGTCGGCCGGACTTGCCCCCAACAGCGGGCCTTTCGCGAGTTCTTCGCGAGTTCGTTCGTCACGCTCGTGGTCGGCGGGCTCCTCGGCCGCATTGCCGCTCATCGGACCGGCGCCGTGCTGAACGGCGCTCGAGCGAGCGCTTGCTGCAGGACGGCGGCGGCTCCGTCGCCGTCGGGCAGGAACAGGTGCAGGGCGGCATCGATGCCGTGCTCGACGCCGGCCAGCCATTGCTCGTCCAGAGCGGGGTCGAAGCGGTGGTCGGCTTCGAGTGCGGCGATCAACTGGTGGCGGATCTGGGTGCGGTATTCGTCGGCGACCTGGTCAGGTGTGGTCATTTTGTCCGGCTCTCTCGATCACGGCGGCGGCGCGTTCGCTGATGTTGGCGGGGTTGTAATCGGTACCGGTGGGTTCGCGGCGTGGTCGGTGGATTGGGCAGGGGCGTTGCAGGTCCGCGTCCTCGGGGGTGAGCCAGCCGCCTTTGCGGCAGTGGTAGGGGCAGTCCTCGGTCTTGGGCTCGCCGTATCGGTCGAGGGTCACGGCATGGACTTCGTCGAGGCATCGGCGTGGCCTTCGGCAGCGCGGGCGGCTTTGCGCCGGTGGTAGCGGTCTGCGTTGCTGGCGGTGCAGGCGATGCATCGGCATCCGAAGTTCTGGTAGCCGTTGCGTGTGCCGTGCGGGGCTCGAGGGTGTGCCAGGCGACCGTCGATCTCGACACGTTCGCTCAGGCGCACAGCCCTCCACTGCTTGAGTTGCTCGCGTTTGGCCGTTCGGCACGATCCGCAGCGGCAGCAGTAGACGTCGTAGCCGTTAGGTGTGCCGTGCGGTGCGGTCGGGTGCACCCCGTCGACGACCTGGCGGGCCTGAGATGCACGGAAGTCACGCTTGACCTTGGCGTTGCTGCGTCGGCACTCCGGGCAACGGCAGCGCTGGTACTTGTACATGGACGCACCGTGCGGTTTGTCAGCCATGAGCTCTCACCTCCGCAGGTGTGCCGGCCTCGAACGGGCACTCGCATCGGACGTACGAGCCGTCGAGCAGGTGGCAGATGTGTCTCGGTAGCCCGCTCACCGGCGCCGACCGGAACTGCAAATGCTCGCGGCGTTGGTGACCGCAGCGCGCACACGCCGCGGCCCGGCACGTGTCGCACAGGCGTCCGTCGGAGACGGGGCCGCTGTTGTGTGAGCATTCGGTGCATGGCTGGCAGTCCGGACAGAGCAGCCCGAACGAGGTGTTCGACCAGGTGCTGTTGCAGGCCGTGCTGAGCGCATCGCTGCCGCTGTCGGCGACATGAGAGAACGCGGCCGCGCAGCCGTCGCACACGGCGATGTATCGGGTGACCGGTTGCACGCTCATCGGTCTGCCTCGGGCTTGTTGCGCACCGCACCACCGTCGACGGCGACTACTTCGGCATGTTGGGGTCCGACGGCAGGTGCGTCTCCGGGCAGGTAGACGTCATGCATGGGCGGGCCGAAGTAGTCGTCGCCCTCGCTGGCGTTGGGGAAGTCATCGGGGTTGTACTCGCAGTAGTCGCAGGGAAGGCGGTCTCCGTCGGCGTTGTCGTGTATCCAGACCAGTTCGGCGATTCCGAGGGTGGTTGTCCCGTCGCTGTCGAGGGTCATGATGACCGCGTGGTCGCCGTCGATGTAGGTCGCGGTCGTCTGCCCGGTGGTGCTGTGCTGGATTCCGAAATCGGCGGGGATGATCCCCTCATCGGCGTCGTGCGCTTTGGCGAACTCGCAGGCCTGGATGAGCGCTTGTTCGAGTGCCGCCTGGCCGGCGGCCGGGGTGGTTGAACGTTCAGGCATGGGCGTGCATTTCCGGGTCGAGGTCGAACAGGGCGGGTTGGGGGTCTGCGGCATCGATCACGGCGAGGGCGAGCCGCTGGAGCGCGTCGAGGTCGCGGGTGTCGACGGGGTAGGTCTGCCAGTGGGTGAGGGCTTGCGCGCGGATGTCGGCGGGCAGGGCCTCGCACCAGTGGCGCAGGCGGTCATAGCTGATCGAGGCGTGCCGCAGGAGGTCACCGACGCGCCACCGGGTCGGTTGCCCGGTCGGCCGCCAGTCGGCAGCGGCGGCCCAGGCGACCGGAATCCATTCGTGCCATTGCCCGCTCAGCGAGGTCTTGCCGAACCGGTAGGTGAGCCCGCCGCCGCCTCCGGCGCGGGTGCCGTGGGCGAAACCGGCAATGGCAGGGCCGGGCACGGCGATGGCGTGGCCGATGTCGAGGGCCAGGCGGCGCATCAGGGCGCGCTCGTCGGCGGTGAACTCAACCATGGTCATCCTCGGTGTGTTGGGGCTTCTCAGCGCGTCTGAGCGCCTCGAATTGGGTTCGCAGGGTTGGGCGGTCGGGGTTCGGCGGGCGGTGGTCGCACAGCGACCGCGAGCCCTGGCCGTCGTCGAGGTAGCCGTCGGCGCAGCCGAGCGGGCAGTCTGCGATGGCTCGCCGGCGGGCCTCGAGTGCGGCATCGCGCTGCTGGGCGGCGGCGAGCGCGGCGTCGCGGACAGCTTCCGCGTCGAACTGCTGGCGCTTCTTGCGGCGATCGGCGCATTGACCGCACGGCTCGTCGGTGCCGTTGGTGTGGCGAGGGCAGTACGGGCTCGGAGGTTGGTCAGGGTCGGGGTTGCCCTCGCGTACGTGCGCGCGCGCTGCACGCGTGTCCGCGCGCGCGACCCCCCCAACGTAATTACCTACTAACTGAACCTTCTCCCCTTCCCCTACCCCTTCCCCGCTGGGGTCGGCGAAGGGTTCGCGAACCCTTCGGCCTTCGCGAAGGGTTTCCGAAGGGTTCGAACTGGGGTTCTGCTCATCCGAAATCGGAAGGGTCACCGAACCATTCGTGATGGTGTCCGGAAGGGTTTCCGAAGGGTTCACGATGGGTGCGGGATCCGATTCGGGTGAGTCGATGAGGGCTGCCGTATGGGTCGCATCAGTACGGTTCAGACGCCGCAATTCCGCCGCCAGAACTCGGCGGATGACGGGGCTTTCGATGGTCTCGGCGACCTTCAACGCGTTCTTGAACACGTTGGGCTGCTTGAGCACGCCGTCGTTGCGGATGAACGAGCGCACGAGGACTTCCTCGGTGTCGGTATCGACGACGATGAAACGGGCGTCGACGAGCACCGCCAAGTCGGCGATGATCTCCTGGACCGAGATCTCGTCGCAGCCCTTGGACCACTTGGACACCATCAACGGCAGCACGCCGCAGTTGGTGATGGTCTGCTGCGATATCAGCTGCGCATACAGCGCCTGCGCGGCGCGCGTGAGGGCACGGAATTCCTTGTCGTTCCAGATCCTGCACAGCAATCGGCCATGGTCACGCGCCATATCCGCCACCTCCTTCGAAAACAGGTGCCCGCGGCCGTATCGCTCGGCGCAGTCACGGCATTCAGCCATCCGCACGGGATGACCTGCAGCGTCGGCATATCCGGAATCACCGCCAGGGAATTCCGTGTGTTCGAGGTACAGCTCGCCCGGCTTGATCGGAGGGCAGTAGCCGCCGCATGCGGTGTGTCGCTTGCGTGCCCGCCGGAGACGGGTCGCCGATTCGGCTGTCATCACCGACACGCGACCACCCCCGGCAGTTGCGGCACGAGGTCGGGAATCAGCACCGTGATCGTGAGCAAGTCACGCCGCAGCACGATGCAGCAGCGGCCCACATACGTTGCGCGGCAGCCGCTCCCGACCAGGCCCAGGCACAAGCTGTCCATGAACCTGCGGGCGGCGTCCTCGTCGTCCTGGGGGTAGGCGACGGCACCAGAGCCGGAATGGATCACGATCACCGTGGCGCTCACCACGGCACCTCCGACGAGTTGGCGAGCTCGAGTAAGACGTCGGCGTGACAGGGCATCGGATTCCCGCGAGCGTCAACTAGCGGGCACCAGCAGGCCAGATCCTTGCCCGCGAGCTCGGCGCGGATCTCCCCCAGGCTCGGATAGGTCCACGTAACCGGCCCTCGGCGACCACCGAGGAATCGCCAGTTCGACAAGGTCAGCGAGCCACGCAAAGCCAGGACCTCGAAGTCCCGGACTACCAGCCGCGCGACGGAAGTCTTGTCGAGGCTGGGGAATTGAGCCGCCACCACGACGACACCGATCGGGTTGCCGAACTTCGAGGGCCGGCCGACATACACGGCCCCGGCGGGCACACGCCATCCCAGGGTGTGTGTGCGTTGGATCCGCCGCGGCCGATCGGCCAGGTATGCGTGTGACGTCACTCGGTCACCGCCTGGCCCGGTCTGCGCACCCAGCCCCCGAGCAGCAAGTGCGCAGGTTGTACGCACGCACGACCGCCGGTGCATACGTGCCGGAGATGCTCGCCGGCAAGGGAGCAGCCGTGGAACATCTCGTAGGCCACGCGATGTGCGCCGTACCGCTTCCCTGCAATGGAGAAGATGCCGAAGCCACGCTTGGTGATAGATCCCCGCCACAACCAGCAGCCGTGGACAGGAGGCGGCCATGACATGTAGTGCCGGAAAGCCGACTGAGGATTCGTGGTGGTCGGATACCTGGTGGCGAGTGGGTCACCATGTCTGCGCCAGCGTGTGTAGTGCATCTCGCACCAGCCGCGAGTGTGAGCGTCGGTAAGACATCCAGGCGCGCAACAGCGCTGACTGCTGTCACGGATATGGTCAGGCACTGGCACGCCGAGATGCTTTTCGGGTCCGTTCACTCGGTCACCGCCTCAGCGCCGCAGACATCGGTCAGCATCGCAGTCACCCAGTTCGGGGGCGTCCATAGGCCGAGAGCGCCACGACAGGTCAGCGTGCCGGGGAAGCGGCGCGGATTCGCGAGCACGAGATGCACGGCACCCGGGTGGCCCCATGGACCGCAGCAGCCGTCAACCTCGCGGTGAACGTCGACCAGATCCACGACTCCGATCACCCCGGACGTCCAGGAGAGCCGCGGTTGGATACCGGTGATGGACAGGACCTCGTCGTAACCTGCGATCGAGTACTGCTGGCCCGCGTGGATTGCCAGCGGTCCGCGGTATTTCCATGCCTGCGACCGATTCTCGACGTCCTTGACGCTCTCGCCGCGAGACACGATCGCGTCGGCATACGGCTGCTTCACGGTCAACGCCTTCACGCGCCACCACCGATCGGGTACTCGTCCCACGTACGGCGGTCGAGGTCGCGGCCGGCGGCCTTCTTGCCGACCCGGTGCATGAGCGCGTAGTCGCGGCAATCCGCCCCGGCGAATTCTCCGAATGGTTTGGTTTCACCAGTCGCTCGATGGACCCAGCAGTGCCGATCCGGCTGCGACCAGACATCACCTACCGGCCAATCGGGCCGCTCCTGGTATCCCCAATCGCCCCACTGCTTGAACAGAAACGGCACGTCGCCTCGGCAGCACTGGTCACGCAGCGACCGCGCCCAGTCCGGGTGCATCGGCCGCGCCCCAGGGCCTGTCTCCCCACCGGCCACCACCCAATTGAGACCGCTGCGCCTCAGCCTGGGGCAGCCGTCGAGGTGCACACCGGCGACGGGCGGCAGCGGGATGAGCGGATCGCACGTGCACTCGCCGCTCATCCAGGCGCCCAGATCGACAGGTCCCAGCAGCGGCTCGGCGCTGATCCATCGCACCGCGGCTGGTGTGTCGAGCAGCTGCGGGATACGGATGTCGGCCCACCGCTGGTTCTCGACGGAGACGCCGATCCAGATGTGCGGGAGTGGCCACCAGTCCCAGCCGACACGATCGGCTGCATGGTTCGGGTACTCCTCGCGCAGCGCGTCCCATTCATCGATGACCATGGATTGGAATCCCTGGTCGTCGAGCATGTTTCGCATGCGCGCGGGACGTTTGGTCAGCAGTTGGTAGGTGTGCTGCGGTGTGGCGGCCATGGCTGCGAAGGTCGCGGCGATGTGCTTGTCGGGCACGTCGGCGTGGAACAGGTCGCCCATGCTGTCGATGAACACGCGTCGGCCTTTGCGCCAGCGCAGCAGCTGCGTGAACCGGTCGGGGTGCAGCTGCACGGGCAGTGTCGCGCCGATCCCGGGTCCGTCGAACTGCAGGCCCCCGATGCGCATCGGCAGTGTGCGCTCGATGTAGCAGTTGAGGCAGCCTTCGGATATGCGGGTGCAGCCCACGACGCCGTTCTTGGTCACGTCGGCCCATTCGATGTTGGTCATGACGTGAGCTCCAGGGCGAGGCCGGCGCGGCGGCAGAACTCGTCGAGGTCGATCGACCCTGCGTAGGGGTCTGGGTCAGTGAACTCACCGACCAGCCGGGACTCGTTGACGTTGTTGGGATATCCGCCCGCGTACCACCTCGCTGTGCCGTGGCCGTGGCGGAATCGCAGGTAGAGGTATTCGCCGTCGGCGGTCCAGGCATCCCATTGCGATGGGCACGCCCAGCAGGTTTGGACGGCGCGCACGATCCGGATCATGACGGGCCTGACTCTCGGGGGTCGGCCACCCGCGCGCCGCCGTGACAGCCGTTGGCTGCGTGGAGTCGCTCGAACTGCTCGGCGAGGTGGTGCAAGGACGCTGCGGCGGCGGCCATGCACGGTGCGCGCCCGTCGATTTTGACCAGGCTCTTGAGCGCTTCGGGGTTGTCTGGGTCGCTGGTGATCATGATGTGGATCCCGGCGTAGGTGGCGATGTCGCTGGCGACCCGCTCAGCTTCCGGGCCAGGGTTCAGGTAGGTGGTGGGGAAGGTGACCGTGGGGCGGTCGGGCCGGCGGCGGCGGAAGAGGCTCACGGCTGCTGCTCCTGGCTGGTTTCGTGTTCGGCGCGCAGATCGGCGAGCAAGGACTGCAGCTGCTCGGCGGGCACTAGGACGTCACGGGTGGTCCGGCCTGACTCGGGGATGGGGCCGAGGATGCCGCGTTGCTCCATGTCGGTGAGGAGCCTGTTCGCCCGGGCGAACCCGATCCGCAGCTTGCGTTGCAGCATCGAGACCGACCCGAATTGGGTCCGGACGACGAGTTCGACTGCGTGCAGGAACACTTCGTGGTCGCCGACGGGCTGGTCGATGTGTTCGGCGGCGACGGGGTCGCTCATCTCTGCGCGGGCGGCGTCGACGATGCCGGGCAGCCGGTGGTCCCATCCGTCGGAGTACTCGCGCGAGCGGGCGCGGTAGGCGTCGTCGATGGTGCGTGGGTTCATCATGCCGAGAAACGAGTCGCCGCAGCGGATGAGCAGTGCGCGCATCGCCGAGCGGGCCTCGATTTCCAAGGGCTGGTTGTAGGCGGCCGCCGCAGCCCGGAATCGGGCCAGCAACTCGCCGCCGACGACCATGTCACTGAGCAGCGTCGCCGGGCTGTTGTGCTGGTTGGCGATCCAGCCGGGCACCCCGCACAGGGTGCCGCCGTCGGTCGGCAGGCGGGGGACGCGGTATGCGCGGCCGTCGATGAGTCCGCTGCAGTCGGTGACGGTGACGTGTTCGGGTGTGATGTGAAGGCGCAGAAGGTATTCGGGTTCGTCGCTTTTCTCCTTGCCCGCCTTGAAGATCGCGAGGACCTTGTCGATGTCGTCGGGCAGCAGATCGGCGGTGACCGGGGTGGGGTCGTGGTCGAGGGCGTCGCGCCACACGGACACGATCGCGAGTGCGGCGGTGAAGTTGTCGGTCGCGGTGACGGTGACGTTCTCGGGGTCCACGGCCAGGCGGATGCGGTGCGTGGCGGGCAGCTCGTTGTCGTGTTCGGTGTGCGCGCGGACCGCGGTGAGGGCGTGGCGTAGGTCGACGGTGCCGACGGTGATGGTGGTCATCAAGAGGCCTTCGGTGCGTAGGTGTCGAGGTAGCGGCGGTTCGCGCTGGGGGTGAGCCCGGTTTGGCGCGCGAATGCGCACAGCGGGCAACGGCATTCGAGGTCGCGCCGGAACTCGCCGCACTCGAACACCTCGGTGGGATGCCCGTCGATCAGCGCGGCGAGCAGCTGGCGCATGTGCCACTGCTCGGAGCGCAGCTCGAACAGTTCTTCGCTGCGCTCGGCTTCACGGCAGTCGCACGCCAGGCGGTGCTCGGTGCAACGGTCATAGCGCGGGTCGCTGGTGCTGGTCGGCGGGGAGTGCGTCACCGCGACCGGCTGACCACGGAACCACAGCAGCGGGCCCACGAGATCGTTTGTGGGGCGGGCGATGTGGGGTGGGTAGTTGATGTAGGTCACGAGACCGCCACCGCCTCGACGCAGTCGCGCAGCTTCTGCAGGTGATGCCGCAGGGACGGCAGCTGGCGATCGTTGACCTCGTCGAACACCAGCAGCCGAGCGAGCCGTACATATCCGTGTGAGGCGGCGGCGAATATCTGGTGCCCGTCGAGGGTGAGGATCGCGTGGTAGCCGCGCCCTTTCGGTGAGCGCTCACGCCGTATCCAGCGCCGCTGTTCCAGCTTGGACAGCACGTGCGAGAGCCGCGACAATGACGAATCCGTTTGCGCCGCAAGCTCAGTGAGCTGCATCCGCTGTTCGTGCTGGTGCGCCAAAACCGACAGCACCCTGTATTCGAAGTGGGTGAGACCGGACTGACGCTGCAGGCATGTGTCCAGCACTGCAGGCAGACGCGTGACCAAGCCAACGAGATCAGTCCACACGTGCTCCTCGAACGGTTGTAACTCCGCCGCCGGGTGCACAGGCGTGCTCACTGGTCGCCGCTGTCGGTGTCGTTTGCCGACGGTCGGGTTATGCGGCTGATACCGCGGTGCACGTGGGTGATCGCCTCGTCGAGGTCGACCGCACCCATTTCGAGGTGGTGGCCTTCCTGGTCGATGCCCGCGCCGAACGCGGCGATGACGTTGGCGAGCTTCTGTTGCTCGACGATCTCGCCGAGGCGGGCTTCGATGGCCAGCAGTGCGTGAACGGTCGCGGGGTCGGCAGCATCGCGCGAGAGGAGGACCCGGGCGTTTTGACGGTGGTCAGTGTCTTTCACTGCGCAGCCGCCTTCCCGCCGGTCAATTGGCGTTGCTCGCCGTCAGCGATCAGCGCATCGAGAACGGCGAGCGCCTCGGCTTCTGTCGTGTCCCCGGAGAACAGGTCACGGGATTCCTCGTCGGTGAGGCCCAGAACGCCTCCGGCATAGTCATCGATGAGGATGAAGCGGTCGGTGCTGGGCATCCTGACCTTGGTGGCCTTCAGACCGTCAGACCGGCTGATGTAACGGGTGTCGAGGTCGGCACCGTTGAGCACCGCAGTCCATCCCGCGATGCATGCCGCTGTGCCGCAATGGCTTTTGAGGTAGAAGACAGACTGATCGTGCTGTTCGGGATGGGAACGGATATGGGCGCGGACTCGGCGCGCGAGGTCGAGTGCGTGTTGTGTGGTGATCGGCATGACCGGTCACTTCCTGTCTTCGGGGATCGGCGCCTGCTCGGCGTCTGGCACGGCGGTCGGTCCGACCGCTTCGGCGACGGTGTCGCGACCGGCGTCCTCGGACTCGCTGTCGAGCAGTGCGGTCAGCTCGGCGACGATTTCGGCGCCCTCGCGTTCGTTGAGGTCGAGTGGGTCGGTGATCAGGTCACGGCCGGGCAGGAAGCTGCGCAGGAACATCAGCTTCTTGTCGAGGGTGTCGGCGCCGAGCTGGTCGAACATCCGCGCTGCGTGTATCCACTGCGCGTGCAGGATCGGCAGGTTGCCGGCCTCACGCTTTGTGAGCCGGGCGATGATGCTGTCGGCTTCCTCGCTGGAAAGTTCCTTCGCCGAGGCGATCTCACGGCCGGTGTCCAGTGACAGCCATTTGCGTTTCGCGGCTGCTGTCTTGTGGCCGTGACGCTCCAGCTCGTCGGAAAGGGTCCGTTGCTGGGCTGTAGAGGCCAGCTCGACAGCCGCGGTCTGCGCCGAGGTTTCTGCCTGCGGAATGTCCGGTTTTTCGACGTCGTCTGAGGCGGGCACGTCCGCCTCGATGGGCGGCTGCCACTGCTGCACGGGCGGCCCGGCCGTTGCTTCGTTGTCGGTGACAGCCGAGGCGACATCGACTGGCGACATGCGCTCGGAGGTGACCCGAACCGGTTCAGGCTCGTCTCTGTCCTCTTGGTCTTCGGCGAACGCGAGACCGAGCAGAACATGCGAGGCGAGGCGGCGGCAGACTGTGCTGGCGGCCTTGGCCCACAGCATCTCTTCGGGCTGCGTGAGGTACTTCTCGTTGCCGATCAGCTTCTCGTACTCGCCGTTCGAGCCCTTGAACTTCTTAGTTTTGTACTTGCCTGTTTCCGGGTCGATGGTGGGTACGAAACCGGCTTTGACGGCGCGGTCCATCGTCCATTCGGAGGTCTCGGTCTGCTTGCCATTCGGTGACCAGCCCTGCAGCACTACCTTGTCCGGGCCGGTCTCGTGTGTGGTGAACGTGTATCCCTTGGCTCGCAGCAGAGCGACCGCGGTGCGGGCGTAGATAGAGGGCATGCCATGGACTGGGAAGACGTTCTGCAGCGCCTGCAGGGGATGCAGGCCGATTTCGGCGCCGTGCAGGATCGCGACTGCGGCGTCGCCCGGTTTGTTCTGGTAGATCTTCGGCACCAGCGATGTGCGGCAAATGTCCTGCGCGAATTTGAGCGACTTGGCGAGCATGTCGGTGTAGCGGTTGAGGGTGTCGAACGGATCGACCGGCAGCGTGGGCACCAGCTGGCTGTCGTCGATGGTGGCGATCTCGTTGGTCATCGGGAGTACTCCTCCTGGCGGTAGGACTTTCCGGGCAGGTCGATGTGGTGGACGCCGGCCTCGTGGGTCGGCCAGGTGTCGGTGAGGACGCACTCGGCATAGCGCTCCAGGGCGCGCCGGTTGTCGCGGGCACCGAGCTCGACCGCGCGAGCGGGCAGGTCGACGATGTAGACCTCGTAGGGCGGGTCGGTACAAACAACGATGAACCGGAACCGGCGCACCGTGATGCCGAGAACAGCGAGAACGTGCTCGATCCATGCCTGCTGGCGGTGGTAGCCGTATTTCGCCACCGACCACATGAATTCGTCAGGGCCCGGTTCCGCCGAGGTCTTGAGGTCGTCGACGTCAGCGAGGTCAGGCCCGAGCCAGCGTGTCCAGTCCGGCCTGGTGCGCATCATGACCTGGGTCTCCGGATCTTGTGCCCACCCGGAGAGCTCGGGGACGCCGTCGGCCAGGATCACCGCAACAGCCGAGTGCTCAAGCAGTCGCGCTGCGGCTGCGTGCGCAGCGGCGAAGTCCTTGGGACGCAACGGGATACCGCCCGCAGCACGGATACGCGCAACCTCAGCCTTGGCGTCGTTGGATTGCCATTTGTCGTAGCCGCTGTCAACCGGCTGCGCGCCGACACCGAGCACGATGGTGTGCACCACGGTGCCAAGATCGAAAGCGTCGCTGGCCGGTTTCGGGTGGTCGCGTTCCCACTTCCAGCGATGCGGGGTCACCTCAAGCAGGCGTCGTGCCTGCGACGACGAGATCGAGGAGCGGTCACTGTGGTAAATCGACTCTGGCACGCCGGCGTACAGGCCGGGCTTGACAGGCGCGCTCACCCCGGCACCGCCGCCTCGATACCGGTCACGGATAGCACCGCTGCCACTTTGTCGGGGGTGGTGTTCACGAGCTGGCCGTAGAGGATCTGTTTGATCGTGTGCACGGGCAGTCCGGCGGCGTCGGCGATCTGCTGGTTCGTTGCCTCCAGGGAGCGCAGCCGCTTGATGTGGGCTTGGGCGGGGGCTGCGGGGACGCGTCCGAGTTCGCATGCGCGGCAGCGGGTGCGCAGGTTCGGATGGGTGAATCGCTTGCCACAGTCCTTGCAGGTGAGGGTTTGCACGCTTCCTGGCTGTGGCTCACGAGCGGTGTTGCGCTGCGCGTTGGGATAATCACGGTGCAACGCATTCAGTTCCACCGAGCGGTCGAGGTGGTAGCCGCCCCACACCCCACTCGTTTCACCGCGGCGGATCGCTTCGCTGGCACAATCGTGCTGTACCGGGCAGCGGCGGCAGACGTCGCGGGCGTCGTCGGCCGCGGCCACACCAGTTCCGAGTGGATGCCAGGTGTCGGGGTCGAAGTGACGACAGCTGCCCTTCTGTCGCCACTCTGGGTCTGCGACCGCCACTACAGCGCTCATACGCCGACGCTCAGCAGCGGCCAGAGTTCGCGCGCGGCCCGGACCGGATCGGAATCGGCGGGGTCGTCGGCGAAGATGGTGCACAGCAGGGCGCGGACTTCACGGTCGCGGTGCAGGCGGGTGTAACCGGCGAGGCGATGCTCGGCGCTTTCGGCTGGCATCGCCCACCACGCGGACAGCTTGTGTTCGCACTCCGGCGAGCGCGTCGAGGTGATCACCGGCCGGCCCCGTCCGCCGAGGCGGCCTCACGCGCGGCACGCAATGCGCGGCCGCGAGCGATCAACTCGTCGGTGTCGCGGTCGAATGCTGCTCTGTCGGTGATACACCAGACCTCGACGACGTCGATACGCTTCGCGACGGCATGGCCGAAGTAGACGACTGTGCCAGCGTTGACGGGCTCGTCGACCTGCGTCAGGCCCAGCTCGGCGGCCCACGCTTGCACTGCCCGCACACCACCTTCAACAGCCAGCCCGTCCAGCTTGATGCGCCCGTAAGTGAGGTCCAGCGTCCACCACATCGGCGGCAACGACGGTGCGAGTTCGGTCATGTACTCGGTGACGGCGCGGGACATGGCCCGTTCCATGTCGATCCGCTTGATCTCGATCATGACCGCGCAGCCGCATCTTCGGCCGCCTCGATGACGCCGAGCATCCGTTGTTTGAAGGTTTCAGGCGAGTCGTTGTGTTTCGATTGGTTGGTTTCGCACAATCGGCCGTAGGCAATCAAACAGGTGCGCGGCCTGCAGTCTGTGGTGCACACGTGGTCTGGGTCGAGGACCGCGGCGACCTGTCTGGCGAATCCGTGATGCCCCTCCCAGTGCAGCGAGCGGGCGAGCATCTCCAGGCGAGAGTGCAGATCGGTCGGTGCGGACATAGCGCCGCGCTCGGCGAGGCTCGTCCCGATCGATACGTACAGGGCGCGGGCGTCGGCGGTGGCCAGGTGCAGTTGAGTATCGGCGGTCAAGCCGATGACGTACTCGCTGGTGTCGGGATCCCAGAACGCGCCGAACGTGGCGTGCGCTGGAAGCGGCTGGGCGTGGGTAATGAAAGAGCTCATCCTTAGAACCTTTCGAATCGGGTAGGGTCCATCGCGCCTCGGTCGCCGAGCGAGTAGGAATCGTTCGGGGGCCGGGGTCGAGGGTTGTGGATGGAGTTGTGGCGTGAGTCCGGGCCGGTGGGCGCGAGGGTTACCGCTGGCCCGGCTCACGGTTCCCGCGTCGGCGAGGGGTCGACGCTCGGGAACGATTGGGCGCGAAGGCGTACGAGAGCCGGGCGGCGTGCTCGGCGACGGCGAGTAGCCGGGTCTCGAGCTGGTGGGAGGCGGGCGTGTCAGCCGGGATGGCGGCGGCGGCGCGGTAGCAGGTGCTCGCTGTCCAGTCGTAGAACGCTGCGAGGCGGGCGCTCATACCGCGCATCCGAGCAGCCACAGGGTGCCGAAGAACCAGGCCAGGGCCAGGAGCCCGACGGCGATGACGATCGCGAGTTCGCGGCCGAGGCCAGGTGTCGACGAATGCCTGTGCAGCATATGGGTTTTCATGGCCGCCCTCCGAGGGAGAGCAGGACAGTCAACCCGGCAGCGCCGAGAGCGCCGAGCCCGATGATTGCCGCTACACCGAACATCAGTGGTCCGCCTTCACCAGCGGTGCCGATTCCGGGTCCTTCTGTGCCGCTTCTTCCGCCAACTGGTCGCGGAGGCGTTCAAGGTCCTGACGCCGAAAAAGCCTGTGGCCGTTGTCATCCCGGCAGCAGGTGATACGCCCGTCCTTCTCGAGTTTGGTGACCGATTCGGTCGGGACGTTGAGTATCGCACTGGCGGGGCCGACGGTGAGAAAGTCCTTCTCGGCCGATTCGGTCCGGATGGGCCGCCGATGGGAGTACCGGCAGTATTCGTGTACGCGTCCGAAGGTGAACTCCAGATGCGTCAGGTTGCCTCTGTGGCAGACAGTGCACTCGTAGCCGTTCATGCTGCGCTCCCGTGGGACATGTCGTGCGAGGCCTGCGTGCGCCGCTGACGGTTGAGTGCCCGGATATAGCGGACGGCTTCGTCCAGATCCGAGGGCTGAAAACGAGCGAGTTGGCGCGCACGCCACTCGGGGTTGATTTCGATCATTCCGACTCCACGCGTCGACGGTGGCGGGGTTCGTAGTCCGTTTCGATGACGCCGGGGTCGATGTCCAAGGCGGTCGCGATCGCTTCCAGCATCTCGACGCTGGCGCCGCGGTGACCGGTCTCGATCTTCGAGAGGGTTGCTCGGGCCGGGCGTGTGCCGGTCTCTTCGCCGATGTGTTGGCAAACGGCTTCGAGTGTCATCTTGAGCTTCTTGCGAAGCACGCTGAGCGGGACGTAGGGGACTTGCGGGTGATTGTCTTCACCAGGTTCTGCTTGGTCGGCCATCTTCTGAGCCATATCGCCACTTTATGGCAATCTTCTCTTCATTACAAGACCACTTTTCAGCCAACATTTGCGGGGGGTGTGCGGCCTTGCATCGGTCTGTTACGCCCGGTCAGGGGACATGCACGTGTCCGGATGCGATGGTCTTTTGTTGGCTACAAAATTGGGGCAAAGTTGTCCCTATGCGGAACATGAGTGGGTCAGGTTCGCCGGACTTAGCCCGGTTCGCCGAGATCGTCAAGGCGCGCCGGGACGCCCTGGGCTTGACCCAAGGCCAAGCGCGCGCTGTCGGCGGTCCCACCAACTCGACCTTCACCAAGATCGAGAACATGCAATGGGCGCCCGGCCGGCAAGGCACTCTGCAGAAGCTGGACGACGCCCTGCGCTGGACGAAAGGCAGCTCCGCGCGGATCCTCTACGAGGGCGGGGACCCGACACCCTCCGATCAAGAACCACTTCGGGCTGACGAGGCGACGAGCACACAGGCCACCGCCGACCACGCCATCGGCCTGTCGGTGCTCCTGGAAACCATCAGCTCAACGATGTGGAGCACCCTGGGCGACAAGCTGCCTCCAGCAGCCGGGCGCGCGCTGCACGAGCTCGACGCCGCGGCCTACATCGCCGAACGGCTCGCCCTGCAACTGGCAGGGTCTTCAGCGGAATATGCCGACCGCCGGCAAGTGGCGCGAGCCAAGGTCCGCGCTCGCCTGGAAGCACCGGCCGCTCAACCCGCCAGCGCGGCGACTGGCGAGGAGGATCCGTTCGATTGGCTGGTCGCGCCCAGCCCTTCGGACTGGGCGCTGGCGAACGAGGACGACGAACACGACCCGTCGTAGGGGATACCCACGACGGCGAGAAACCGTCCGCTGCCGTCGGCGCCCCAGTGCCGCCCCGATGGGCCGCGCAAGAATGCCTTCTCGGCGACTCTCGCGAGTGCGTCCACGTGCGCCCTGGTGACGCCTTCGCGCGGCAGAATCCGGATGCGGTCGTTGCACACCTTCACCAGGCCGATGATCAGTCGGCCGTTGCGCACTTCGAGTGCGCCACGCGGGGCGCCGACCGTGACATCGAGCAGCGAAAGGATGGGATGCGTTGCCTGCCAATCGATCTTGTATTGCATCGTCGACGTCCGATTCGTTTGGTCCGCGCAAGCCCGGCAGCCCCGAATAGCCCGCTATGCCCAGATTTCTGTTCAGATATCCCAACCCCCGGCGTCCGCGCGGCAATCCAACTCCCTCGGAATGCTGACACACGTCACCGACATGGGTCCGCCGCGATTCGGCCAGGGGGCGCCCACTTCCGGACGCACTGAAAGGGGCGCCGGCGTCCCCCCAAGGACAACGTCGGTATCCTTCAGTTATCAACTGTCAGTGGATAGTTCACGTATCAACAGCCAGTCATGCGATAGTAATACCCCAAGGCACCGACACCAAGGTTCTTCGAAGGTTAATCCTCGAAATAAATTCGCCGAACCCATCGAATCCAAATAGCAAATCCGCAGCAAGCCTTGCGTTTTCGGCGCAAATGCGCCACGCGAGTGCCGGAAACCGTTGCCAAACAGGCCATTCGGTACCGGATGCCGATTGATAGCCGATCCGCCTACGTCCTGCATCCGACCGACACCCACAACACGCTAGCTAACATCACAGCCAACCGACCGTGCGGTCCTATTGACGCGCAAGCGAACCCACCGGGAACAGCTCGACGCCGATGTCGCTGTATCTGCCACGCCGATCGACGCGCATGATCCGCACATCGAACGCACGGCGGATGATGTCCCGCTTGTCGAGCAGCGTGTAGTCGTTGGCCCACAGCTCTCGCACGTCCTCGCGGGCAGCCTCGATCAGCACCGGGTCCGCGGCCCGCGTCATCGCATCGATGCGTGCATTCGCTGCGCGGATGTCAGCCTCGAGTTCCTCGACGTAGACGGCCGTCGATTCCGCGGACATGCGGGTTTTGGCTGCCTTCTTCATGAACGTCGTGACTTCCTCCCGCAGAACCTTGATCGCCGCCAACTCGGAGTCGATCGAGGCCTCCTCCGAGTTATCTTGTGCCAGAAGCTTCTTGCGCGTCTCGGGTCGCTCCAGCAGAGACAGCAATATTTCTTCGACGTGTTCGTCCGCGCGAGCCATGTTGCGGGCGACATGGTTGTACTCGGCGCAGATGTACCGGTCGACGTGACGTTGCGTCGCCGTCTGTGCTGGCCCCTTGCGGTCGACCTTGCCCTTCTTACCCAGCCCCAGACAGACATTGCACCGCGCGATGCCGGTGAGCAGATACTTCGGCTCGGTGCCGCGCGTCTCGACAATTGCCTCGCTACACAGTTTTTGGCGCAGTAGCGGATACAGCTCGCGATCCAACACCGCCGGCCACTGGCCTTCTCCTCGTTCCTCCTCGTAGTAGATACCGAAGAGCGCAGGGGCGGTGAGGATCCGCTTCACGTCGCGGCCGGTGAAGGCACCGCCACCGCTCGCCCGCCACTCGTCCTCCAGGCGGCGCCCGACAGCACGGGGCGACAGTTTGTCGTCGACGAGCAAGCGCGCCGCCTCGGCGAGGATCCGCGCCTGCACAGGATCTACTTCGCGCCGAATCGGTTTGCCTGTCCGTTCGTCGCGCACGATGCGAAGCCCCGGCGGCTTCCGGCCGTGCGCCTTGCGCTCCTTTTGATTCGTCGCCATAGCGCGAAGTACCCGTTTGCGTGTCTTGCCTGCGGCTTTCGCGCCATCGAGGATGTCCTGCCATACGCGGGCGCGATCGTCGTCGTCGTTCATGTCGTAGAGGCGATCGTCGTAGTACAGCGGCACACCGCGGTCGCCGAGCAGGTCACAGAACGGCGCGAACTCTGTGGGGTTACGGGTGATTCGCGACGGCTCCCACACCAGCAAGACATGCCCCGGCTTCAAGACGTCGGGGAGCCTCTTGAAGTCCGGTCGATCCCGCTTCGAATGACGCGTCGCGCCGCGGTCGTTGTCCTCCAGGACATGCAGGATCGGCCAGCCCTCATATTCGCAATCCTCGGTGCAACCGGCGATCTGCTCTCGGCAAGACCGGCCGCCGGCGTCATCCTTCGAGACACGGGCGTAGATGACCGCCCCGATGATGGTGCGTGCTTGCTGTGCGGCCGTTCGTCGCTCGAGGGCGGTCATGCACACGATTCTAACGGCCCCCCTATCTTCATGTCTGCTGGGAAAGATGATTTAAGGGGGACAATTATCGGTGCTGGTCACAGGCTTGGGCAGACTACTTCTGTTACGACAGCACGACTTCCGGTGGCACGTCGCCTTCGTCGACCCACTCGAACGGCAGAACCTTGTCATCCCAATCCCCCATGGCCATCCGCTCGATCGAGATGCCGGGATGGTCCCGGACCGGCCACATCGGGCCGCCCGACGGCGAGTGCGCCGCGATGTGCACGAGCGTTTCGCCGTCGCACGTCCACAGATCACCAACAGCATCGCGGTAGATGCCGGGCGTCACTGGTCAAGCCCAGCGAGGCGTGCCAACCGTTGATAGTCCCTACTCGACCGGCGTTTGTGCTCACCGACGGCAAGGGTGGTCAACCGCACCGTGGGATTGCGAACGAAGTGCTCCGGGGCCACGGCCTGCGATTCGTACAACGCTTCCATGGCGGAATCAGGGTCGTTGTTGAGCAGGTGAGCGCGGGCCGCGTCAAGCCAGAAATACGTCTGCCGTTCGACCGCCAAGCCGGGCGGCAGTTGCGTGTTCCGAGCGATCTCGACCGCGCGTTCCGGATTGCCGAGGTCGACCTCGGCGGCCATCTGGAACAGCTTCACGTTGGTCTTGCCGACTTGCGTGTCGTAGACAATCCCCTCGGGGAACCCTTCGGCGAGCCGAGCTGCTTCGGCCAGATGCGACCGGGACGTATCGGCGTCGAACAGCGTCGCCGCAATCGTTCCGGACCTCATGTGCAATGTGCTCATAACGGCGGCGGCACGGGGATTGCCCTCGACCAGCGGTTCGATGTCATCCATCGACCGTTCGAGAAGCCGCAACGCCTGCTTACCTGCGCCGATTCGTGACAGAGTCGCGGCCTTCAGGTAGTGCACCGTCGCCAGCAGCAACGGATCGCCGGACAGTTCGGCGGCCCACAGCATGCGCTCGGTCGCCGTCAACGACAGATCGCTGTAACCCATCTTGTGCGCCAACGTGTTTCCGGCGCGATAAACGTCGGTCAGCAGCGCGTACGCCGGTTCGCCTGCCTCGCGCGCGGTCACCAGCAACCGGTCAGTCAGATCCGGCAAGACGTTCGTGATGTTGCGATATTCGGTGGCGCGCCGCCACTCTCCGACCTTCAGGACGATCGGCCGAAGGTCGTCGAGCGGTTCGGGCTCGAGGTCCTCGTCCATCAGGTCGGTGGCCGCGAGCGCTCGGCGGATGATCGGCACGATATTGAGCAGCTGCTCAGGCTCATCATTCTTGTACAGCTTCGATGCGTCGATCCCGAGGCCGTTGGCGACCATGCCGACAAAGGTCGCACTCGGGGCCATCTTCGGGTTGCTCTCGACCGCCCCGAGGTATGACCGGCTGAACCCCCCGCGGTCGGCGAGCTCCCGTTGTGTGAGGGGTATTGATTTCCGATATGCGGCGATGCGCGCGCCGATGAAATCTGGTGAAGCCATGCGCTCACCGTACCACCGGAATTTCGTACAAACATCGTACATTCGGGCGTTCACCAGGCTTTAACGTTGGGTTTTGCACCCGACATCGAGAGGACACGCTCCACGTTCGGACAAGCCTCGACGTCCGAAGTTCACCGCGGAGCCTTCGTTGTCGGGTGCACCTCAACCACACACACCACACCGAGGGGTCTACCCGTGCCCGCCATCGTCATCGCTGCCTGTGTCGTGCTAGTTCTCGCCCTCGCGGCAGTCGCCTTCTTCGGGTTCGTCAGCCCGAGCCTGTCGGACGGTCCAACCGATTCTGCCGAGGCCATCCGGCACGCCAGGGCCCTGGATGTGATCGCAGCACAGGGCTGCCGGCCGCCCGACGACTCGTGGCAGCTCGAGCCATCGCACCGGCGGCCCACCGAGCCATTCGACGTCGTCCGAGCCCACACCGCCATGCAGCAGCACAAGCTGTGCAGCGCCGACACTTGCGGCGCCAAGCGTGCCGCAATGGACACACTCGAAGCCGCAGGCCGGGTCAAGTTCGATGAGCGAGTCGTCCGATGACCCTCGATAGCGAGGCAGTACCATCCGGCGACCGGACACCATGCCCGTTCATCCCGGACCAGCTGAACGCCGCGCGCGTCTACGACTACCTGCTCGGCGGCAAGGACAGTCTGGAGGTCGACCGGGATATGGGCGACAAGATGCTGTCTCGCGCACCGGAAATCAAGGCCTTGGCGTGGTTCGCCCGGAGCTTCGCCTTCAAGGCGATCGAGATGGCCGCCGACGCAGGTATCCGCCAGTTCATCGACCTCGGCTGCGGTATCCCGAACTCACCCAACATCCACGAGGTGATCCAAAAGTTCGAGCCCTCGGCGCGGGTGGCCTACGTCGACTACGACCCGGTGGTGTTCGCTCACGTCGACGCACTGCTGGCCAAGCCGGTCGGTGTCGACGCCGTGCTCGGCGACATCCGCAATCCGCACGACGTCCTCGACCAGCTGAAGACGCTGATCGACTTCAACGAGCCGGTCGCGGTGCTGGCCGTCGGAGTGCTCCATTACGTGATGGATGACGAGCACCCAAGCGAAATCGTCGCCGCTTTCCGTGATCAGCTGGCACCTGGCAGCTATCTGGCGATCGCGCACGGCTCTCTCGATTCCGATCCGGAGGTGCTCCAGGTGCTCACTGCCACTATGGGCACCTCGGCGCAGGTTCAGTTCCGGCCCACCGCGCAAATCGAGACCTACTTCGATGGCTTCGAGTTGCTCGAGCCCGGTGTGGTCCCCGTCCAGCAGTGGCTACGCCCCGACCTGCCGGTCACACGCTTGGTCATGACCGGCGCCATCGGCGTCAAACCCTGGAAAGAGTGAGGCAGCGACACTCCCGCCAGATGGCGCGCCTCCTCGGCGATGGCTCCCGACCGACGTGGAACCTGGTCGGGAGCCGACCGCTGACTTAACGCACGAAAGGCCCCGCCCTCCGTGAGCCGAATGGCTGCCGGGGGCGGGGCTTTCGTGTGATCGGGTTGTTGTGCGACACCGGGGGCGTCGCCGCGCTGTGCGGTGCTACGGGACCGCGGTGATCTCCTGCCAGCCTGCGGCGGGGAGCGTCAGCAGCGGGTCGGGCGTGCCCAGCACGTAGGTGTCGAGGAACGCGCGCGTCCATCGAGGGTGCATCTCCATGGCGCGCGCGGCCGCGATCGTCCCCAGCAGGTCGGCGGGTTTGGTGGTGAGCATTCCTACGTCGGTGAACGCGAAGTGCTTGGCTCCCGCTACCTGGTAGCGGTGTAGTGGGCCGTGTGTGGTCGCCGCGTAGGTTGACCAGCCGACCGTTTCGGCGCCGGTCGTGTAGTTGTCGGTGGCGTCGACCGGACCTGACAGCAGCATCACAGGTTGCGCGATGCCGTTGTTCTGGGCGTTGTTCGATGTACCGGAATATCCGACTGGGCCGTCCAGGATCGCGACGGCTTTGACGCGCTGAGGTTCCAGGAACGCCGTTTCCATGCCGGTTGTGCCGCCGTAGGAGTGGCCGACGATAGCAACTTTGCTGATGTCGGCGTTCGCGCCGATGCTGTTCGGCAGGGTCGGTAGCTGGTTGAGGATGTAGCGCACGTCTCCGACGCGGGCGGTGAGGCATTTCGCCCAGTTCACCGGATTGCCCACGTAGCTGACGTTCTGCGCGATCACGCCGTTCGACCACTCGGTGACGATGCTCTCGTAGGTGACGCTCAGGGTGAGGACTATCCACCCGTAGGAGGCGAGTTCCTCGGCGAGGATGCTCGAATGATTCCCCGGGACACCGAACCCGGGAGACAAGATCACCACCGGGCGCGGACCGAGGTCGGTGCGAATAGCCCCATCCTTGACCGCGCGGGTGTCGCGGGAGCGGATATTGCCGAACATCGTGGTGTTCGGGTTGACGTTGCCGAACAGACCGCCGCAGGTGATAGTGCCGTTCCAGAAGCTCTTGTTACAGCCGGCACCTTCGAGGCCGTTGGTCAATGCCAGGGCCATGGCTTCGTCGTAGCTGTCGACGCTGGACAGATACCGCGCCGCGGCACCGGTCGCCAAGGTTGGATACCAGGCAGTGACAGAGATCTTCCGGCCGGCGGTGTTGGTGAACGGGTCCACCCGCGGGTCGGTGAGGAACAGACGCCGGTTCGCGACCGGATGCGGCCCGGTCAGGGCGGGAAGCAGAGTTGGGGCCATGGGGGGTCTCCAGTTGTGAGGGATTTTGCGGGTTTTGCTGGCGTGGGCGCGGCGGGGAGCGGACCATGAGACGACTCGGCGGGGCGAGGATCCAGCGACAGGACAGGACTCAGGGGAATGGCACGACTCGGCGCGAGCGCCGCGATTTTGGTGTGCGTGATGGCGGCGGCAGGATGCGGCGGCGGGGACAAAGCGAGCGCCCCGGAAACAGCGCCGACAAGCAGCCATGAGACCGCGGCCAAGCTCGGCGACTCCCTCACGTTCAAGCGCGCGGACAATCAGGAGTTCATCGGTACGGTCCGGTTCCTCGAGGTCGCGCAGGTGCCTGCGGACTGCGTGATCGATCCGGTCAGCGCACAGTTGATCGGGATCCGCGTGATCGTCGATAATCCCGGCACGTTGTTCCTGTCGAAGCCCGATGTCTATGACCTGAAGGTCGTCGACGGCGGCGGCTTCACACAGCAGGTGGAAGCGGTGACAGTGAAGTCGCGGTGCGACAACGACTTCCCCGCGATCGGGCCCTCCCAGCCCGGCGGCAAGACGACGGGCTGGACGTTCATCGGTGTCCGAGAACCGAACCCGGCGAGGATCGTGTACTCGCCGATGGTCGCCGAGGTGGATTCAACGCTGACCGACCTGAAGCTGATCGCTGTCTCGCCGCTGTCGGCGACGGTGCTGATGCCTTCCCCGATTCCCGCGGCGGCTACTGCGGTGACGACCACCAGTCCGTCCGCGCCGGCTCCCAGTTCCGTTCCGTCGTCGAGCCCTGGCCCGGCGGCGGGTGTGCCGTGTGATCCGGACAGCGACATCTGGGCCAAGGACGCGGCCGGCGGGCAGCTGCGGTGCGCGTTCGCTGGCGGGCCGACCGCGAAATGGGTCGCCTCGGCGCCGTTCGTCGGTACCCGCACGCCTGGCACGCCGTGCGAGCTCGGCGCCGCGGTGGCCGAGACCAGCGACGGGACAACGCTGGTGTGCGTCGGCGACCGCGGCTCGTCGACCTGGGAACCGGGCCCGTAGGGGGCTTGCAGATTCCTGCGGATTGTTTCCGATTTCCACGCGTGCCGGATTCGTGACGCGGGCAGCATGTTCGCGGAAGATCTTCACCGAGTAGGGAATTCGAATGAAACACGTGATACGTGCTGTCGTCGCCGGAGTACTCATCGCAGGGTTCGGTCTGGCAACCGCCGGCCCCGTGACCGCTGGGGAGACCGGCGTCATCTACGGGATGAAGGCGTGCGAGGACCTCGCGCGCCAATACCGGGACGCGGGATTCACCGCGCGCTGCAACCACATCCAGGGCGACCGCTACTACGTGTACTACGACAACCCCCGCACCGGCCGCCCGTCGACCGGTAGCGCCGGCTCGAGTTAAGCCGCGGCGAAGCCTCTGCCGCTCAGGTCGTGCGCGCTCGCCCAGTCCAATCCGGGGTGCTGTTGGTTCGTCGCCGAACACTGGATGAGGCAGCCCCAGTTCCGTTTGGTGGCACCGATCGACGCGACGGTGTTGCTCGTGTCGGTCCACGTTCCGACGACGGTGTTGTTCCACAGCGCGACGTAGAGCGGCCCGGCAGCGATGAGGGAGAAGATCCCGGGCAGCGTGATGGTGCCGATGCTGCCCGACGCGCGGGAGGTCGGCGTGGCCTGGTTGATGGACTGGATAGTCCAGCTCCCTGCCGACCCCAAGCTGGCACCGACGTAGGTGCCCGCCGCGCCGGCCGTAGCGAACGTGTCGGGAATCCGTGCGAGCAGAAACAAGCCGATACCTGAGTTCAGCGTCCCGGCGGGCGGAGTGATCAGGCCCGTGTCGATGCGCATGTGATCGGAGGCGACTTTGCCGACGTTGTACCGGTAGATGCCGACAGTACCGCCGGTGGCGGCACCCAGCGCGGCCTGCGACACGACACGCTGGTTGGAGCCGGACAGCAAGGTGAAGTTCGATCCCAGGGAGGAGGTGTTGGCGATCGCCCACTCTTCCTTGTACATCGGTCAGTATCCGACCAAATCGCAAGCGACACAGACCCATTTCGCCGCCGCCGAGTCGTACATCAAGTTGACCAGATGCGTCTTGCTGATCACGGTGGTCGCGAGAAGTGTTGCGACACCGGAGGATACGAACGATGCACCCCAGGTGATGGCCCGCGCGGTGCCGTCGTCTTTGATGCGGATCGTCAGCCGTTGGCCGTTGACCGGGGTTCCGGTGAGGTTGGTGGTCATGCTGGTGATCGCGGCGGCGAGCGCGGTGATGGTGAACATGTCGGTGGTGTCGACGTTGATCGACGGGGTCGCGCTCGAGGTGACGGTGTTCACGCGCGGCGCCGGCAGCGTGTCCAGGGTGACGGTCCCTGCCGCGTGGGTCACCGTCAACCGGCCCGACGTGCCTTGCAGGGTCTTGAATTCCTGGGTGCCGCTGCCGCTGATGCCGAGTAGCTGGTTGTTGGTGCCGTTGCCGAGCGTGGCGGTCGACGGGGTGACATGGATTTGCCCGGCCGAGGCGTGGGACACCGCGACCATCCCGACCCGATACCGGTAGTTCGGAGACACAGGTGCGGTGGTCGTGAGCAACCCGGCGGTCGCGGCTGACAGGAAAACGTTCGCCCCCGCCGAGAACCCGGAGGTGTCGAGGCCGCGCACCACGCCCATGGCGGTGACGAACCCGTTGCTGTTGTTCGCGATCGATTCGGTCGTCAGTCCGACACACACGGTGGTCGCGGCGGCGTCCGCTTTCGCGGGTGCGATCGTCGGATACCCCGAGTTGCTGCCGGTGATGTAGACCGCGACGCCGTTCGCAATGGTGGAGCCCGATACGTTGCGGACCCGGATCCAGAACTCTTGCCCTACCTGCAAGGCAACAGCGCTGTCGGCGTTGAAAAACGTCAGCGCTTCGTTGTCGGTGTCGTAGAACATCGCACCGGCGGCGTAGCTGCCTCCACCAGCGATGCCGGGGAGCACCAGTTGTCCGGTATCGGAGACGGTGACGAGACTGGCCTGGGCTGCTTTGCTGGTGCCATCCGCCCGCAGCACGGCGTTGTCGGTGCCGAAACCCGAACCGGCAGTGACCGTGTCCGTCCCGAGGGCGACTCCGAGGTTCGAGCGAGCACCTGCGGCGTCGGTGGCGCCGGTGCCACCGTTGGTGACGGGCAGGGTACCGGTGACGTCGAGGGCTAGGTCAACCGAGCCGTCGGCGATTTGGGTGCCGCGGATGTTGGTGCGCGCCATAGCTTTACCCCCTCATCACTTGAGGTAGGAGCAACGCAGTTTGTCGCCGCTGACCGGAGCGGCTGCCATGGTGATGGTTGCGCCGGAGATGGTGTAGTCGTTGCCGCCGCCCGGCTCGAGGAGCAGGCCGTTGAGGTACAGGTGCTCGGTTCCTGCCGTTGGCGTGTTGGCGAGGGTGAATGCCGTGTTGGAGCCGTTGATCGATCCCGCCGGTGTCTCGCGGGTGACGAAGTTCGACGTCGACAACATGGCGGTGGCGGTGGTTCTTTCCCTGCCCGCCGCAGAACCGGCGGCGATGAGGGTGATGACCGCGGTGGTGAGCGCCGCGATGGTCCGGACACCGCCACCGCCGTTGGCGTTGACCTGTAGCGCACCGGAGGACTGGTTGGAGATGATGAAGCTCTGCCCGGTCACCAGCGTCGTGGCATCAGGCAGCACTACGGTCTGCGTCGTGGAGCCGGTGAACTGCTGGAACTGCGCTGAACCAACAGTGAGCGTGGTCGTTCCAGCTGCCGTCGCCGTGGTGGCGACCGCCGACGCGGTCGAGTTGTTCTTGATGTTGGCGTTCGAATCGCGGGCAACCACCGTGCTGGCGGTCGCCGTAGCCACCGCGCTGACGGCTGCGGGGTCGGCTGTCGATCCCGACAGGTTGCCGATGACCTTGCCGGTCGCCAGCTGCGCCATCTTGGCCAGCGTGACCGCGTTGGCGGCGATGGTGGTCGAGTTGCTGCCCTGGGTCGCGGTGACATCACCGGTCAGGGCTGCGCGGATGAAGGTGTTGCCGGACTGGACGATCGAGGTGCCGTCCGCGGCGACGGTCGCGCCGCCGCTCCTGGTGAACTGCAGTGTCGTGGTGCCGACGGTGATCGGGTTGTTCGTGATCAGCGTCCACTGCGTGTCTTCGAGAGTGCCGCCGTCGACCCACACCGTCGCACCGGTGGTGACCTCGGAGTTTCCATCCGCGTCGACGGCGCGCGACACCGTCAGGTTGGTGGTCGCGTTGGTCACGACATAGATGCCGTTGGGTGCCTGGTTGGTGCCCGTGCTGCCACTGTCGGCCGTGCCTGACCCGGTGGAGGACGGTGCGTTCTTGATCAGCAACCGGTCGTTGACCGCCGGTGTGCCGCCACCGAAGCTGGTGCCACTGATCTGGGTGACCGCCCCGCCGGAGATCGTGTAGGACTCCGATCCCGTCGAAGCGAACTGGACGCTGGGCTTGCCGTCCTGGTCGCGGATCGCGGCCTGCAGCTGCGACAGATTGACGGCATGATCACCGGCAGTGCCGTTGCCGAGGCTGGTGAGCTGGTTCCCACCGACCGACTGGTTACCGCTGAACGCTCGAGAGCCATCCGCCTTGATATAGCTGACCGCGAGCTGGCCGTCAGTGATTCCCGCCCCGCTGGCAAGCCGGTCGCCAGTGATGGTTCCGGCCTGGATCTGTGTGCCGCCGTTGATCTGGGTCTGGGCCATTTCTAACCTTCCATCAGGTAGTCGACGGTGATCGCGTCGCTGGAAAGCGGTGCGGTGGTGAACGCGAGTTCGGTGCCGTCGACGGTGTAACCGATTCCTCGGTGTTCGCGTAATCCGTTGCGGTAGACCGCAACCGATCCAGGCCGGGGAGTGTGCTCGATGGTGAAAGTGGTGTTGACGCCATCGCGGGTTCCGCTCGGCGTCTCGCCGATGATGCTGGCGCCGTCGCCGGGAGTCCCCGGCTCGCCGGGTAGGCCGGGCAGTCCGCGCACCGGCAGCATCACGACCGTCGGCGGTACCGGTGCGGGCATCACGATGGTCGGTGGGCCGGGCACCCGCAGCTGAACGTGCGCCCCGGTGGGCAGCGGGATGGGGTCAGTCATCGCGGACGACCTTGCCTTTAGCCCAGATGAACGGGTCGACGAGTGGCGTGCCGGGATAGACGATGGCCACGCGCAGGTAGTGGTTCTTGGGCACGGTGTTGGTTTCGGCGGCCTCAACGTGGATCCGGACCGTGTCGTCGACGATCTGACAGGGCCACGACCTCAGTGGTGGCCCAGCGAGGGTCTCGAGCTTGTTGTCGACATAGAGGTAAGCGGTGACCGTGGTGCCGTCAGGGAACACCGGCTCGGGTGAGCCCTCCACTGGTTCGAAGGTTGCGATCCAATCCTGGCCGTAGGCAAAGATCGGTGCGATCGGGATCGGACGCCAGCCGATTTCGATAGGGGTCGTCATTGCGAAATCTCTTTCGGCTCAGGTGATCCGGACGAAAGTGCTTGAGCCGGTTGCGACCGACGGCGCGGATACACCGCTGTAGATCGCCTCAACGGTGACGACGTCGCCGTTGGCCACGGCCGCGGTCGTCGAGACGGTCGCAGGGGTGCCGCTGGTGCCCGAGCCTGTGGCGACGACAACGCCGTTGATCAGGATTCGGCAGGTGGCGGTGTAGGAGAACCCGCCCGAGAGCACCAGTGATGCGGCCACGGTCGCACCGGACTTGCCTCCCTGGACCAGGACGCCGTTACCGGACAGGGTGGAGCCTGGATAGGTGATGGTGTCTGCGGTCCAGGAGGTAATGACGGCGTAGGAGGTGGTGAGTGCTTGTGCGCTACCGGATTTCGTCATCCCGGAGGGCGCGAAGCCCGCCGTGGGGCCGACCACGATGCACGGCATCAGGCCAGCCCGGTGATATCAGCAATCAGTCCTGTGCCTGGTGTGGTGCCGACGCTGACGATGACCACGGTGAGGATGTCGCCTGCGGCGAAGGACCATGTGCCGGTGCCTGTGCCGCCCGCGACTTGGCTGGCTGCGGCGATCGTGACCGATGATCCGGTCATTCCGGTGTCACTGCCGTTCTTCTGCAGCTTCACCACCAGGTTGCCGCTGGCGTCGGCGGTGTTCACGCGGTAGGTGACACTCGTAAATGTCACCGAGCGTTGCATTTTCACGCCGAATGGGAAATCCCCTGTGCTTGATCCAGCCCTCGTGGTCGACTTGCCGAAGGCCACGACCGACAGGTCGTAGGGCACAGTGCCCGTGGTCGGCGTGCGGGTGTCGGACAGTCGCGAGTCGGCGTTGCTGATGTGATTGGTGACGTACCAGATAGCCGCCGACGCCTTGTATACGTAGCGTTGGGCTTGGTCTTGCTTCGTGAGCGACATGCTCGTCGCACCGCCCGCGGTATTGAAGACATCGCTGCCGCCGCGCGCCACGGTGACGGTATTGCTCGAGCTGTCGATCTTCTTCACCGTCACCACCGCGCCGTCGGCCGGAGCGGTCGGCAGAGTGATCGTGAACCCGCCGCCGCTGGCGTCGGCCGGGACGAACTCGCCGACGGCCGCGGTGTAGGTGGTGGTCTTGACCGCGGTCGCCAACTGCAGTGCCGCGAAACGGGTGTCGAGGGTTGGCAGCGCGAGGTCGTAGCTGGCGTACCAGATACCGGTGGTCGAATCGTAGGTGAGCAGCACGGCCTGGAATTGGAGCGTCAGCGTCAGTGAGGTTGCGCCACCGGCTTTTTCGAATACGTCGGTGCCGCCGCGTGCGATGGTGACGGCGTTGGCGGAGGTGTCGATCTTCTTGACGTAGATGCGGGACTTGTCCGCTGGGGCGGTCGGCAACGTGATCGTGAAGCCGCCGCCGCTGGCGTCGGCGGGGATCAGGTCCTTGACCGCGGCGGTGTAGGTGCTGGTTTTGACGGCCGTCGGCGTGAACTTGTCCACCTTGGTCGCGGCGGTCTGGTTCGTCGCTGTCGATCCGGCGAGGTCGCCGCCGAATTGCAGGATGCCTTTCACGCTGCCTGTGGCGTCGGGCGCGGCCGGGCCTGTGGCGCCGGTGGCGCCCTGCGGTATTCCGAAGTCGGCGATCCAGGCGGGTGGCCCGCCGTGGATGCTGACGGTCGCTGGGCTTCCGGGTGAGAGGGTGGTGACGGTCCCGGCGTCGAGGTCGAAGGAGTTGACCGCTGCTGCTGCCGCGTCGGCGGAGGCGTCGGCGGCGTCTTCGCTTGCTGCTGCCGCGTCGGCGGCGTCGAGGGCGGCCTGGATCGCGGGGACCTCCACGCCGGGCAGGAACGAACCGTCATCAAGGCCGAATACGAGGGCGTTGCCGTCGAGTCCGACGGAGATCACCGACAGCCCGCGGGTGACAGCGTTGCCGGGGCTCGAAGGCACTGGCGATGCCAGTGCCAGGTCGACCAAGCCCGTCGAACCCTCGTCCGGGTCGTCCTCGTCGGGGCCCGCGATGTATTCGGGCACGTCGATGGCGAACGGGGCTATCCGGACTGGTGTGCCGAGGTAGGACAGATCGAAGGTCACCGTCCAGGTCCAGCCCGACGGGTTCATGGTCCCGGCCAGCGGTGCGGCGAGGTACACCCCACGCTTGCCACGCCAAGTCAAGAACCCCTCGTCGTCGAGCACGCACATGTAGAGCGTGTCGGTCAACGGTGCGACCGTGGCCGGCGGGACAGCCAACGGCACAAGGAATTTCGGTACCGAAGCGGTGAACATCACCCGCCCCGACAAGGGCGGGAAGTCAGGGATTTCGCCGACGTCGGGCGAGTCGATGACTCCGGCCAGCAACCGGCCTACCACTTTGCCGTACTTCAGGGGGGATAGGGGGTTGGTCATGAGTCACCGGCCTCACCATCCTGCTGGACGGAGTAGATGGTCAACAGCAACCAGAGAACGCTCAGGGCCACATAGGTCCACAAGACTTCTCGTATCTGGTCACGGAACGGATAGTTTGCGTCGGTAAATATCGAGACCGACGCTTGTGTAGTCACCGCGGAAATACCGGTTATGAGCAGGATTACCGCCCTGCCCAGCTGGCCGAAGCGCCAGCCGCAACTGAAGCCGTAGATCAGCGTCAATGCAGCAGATTTCAGAGCGACGGTCACAATCAGCGCGTCCACGACGACCTTGATGGGAAATAGAACGACCAGCGCGACATTGACCAGGAAGGCAATAGCGAGGATCGCCAGTTTCACGCGTTTGTTCATGGCGATGTCGTCCTCCGTCGAATCTCCAGCTTGAAACGCTGGTCGAAATGATTCTTTTTCATGTGCCGCTGAAAGCTGGCTGTCAGCGCGTCTACCTCGGGGCGCTGGCGCTTGACCTTCCGCAGGTCTTCCTCGGCTCTAGCCGCTGCTTGCTCGGCTTTGCGTACCGCGTCTGGTTCGACGATCGAGGGCTGTTCAGTCCTGCGTCGCCTGGGCCACATGGCCACTCTCCGAATGGTGGTGGACGTCAGCAGTGCGCAGGATCGCATCGACCACTCGCGCTTGCTCCAGCAGTTTTGCGTTTTGGATCCGCAGCTCGGCCTCGCCCTGCTCGCGGGCGGTGGCGTTGCGTTCGGTGGCCGCCTGCAGCGAGCGCAGGTCTTGCACGATGCGCTCCACCGTGGCGGCGGGGATGAGGTCGCCGCGCACGATGCGGCGCATCATCCAAATCAGGAACCCGACCAGCAGCGAGACCGCGCTCGAGGCGGTGCTGATCAATATCGTGAAGGGCTCCCAATTGTCGGGCAACGGCCCCATTTACTCAGGCGACCGCTCGTCAGCATGCGAAGCGGCATCACCCGCAGCGACCGGGCGCACCGCGGGCCGGATAACCGCGCCCGCGATCACAGGCGTGAGCAGGCCATACACGATCAAAACGACCTCGATCCAGGAGGTATCGATCTGGCGGCCCAGCACGAACGCGATGACACCGGTGACCGCGACCAGAACCGAGCGGATCAGGGCAGGTTCGGGGACTCTTGCCTTGACAGGTTCGGGGACACTGGTCACGGCGTGTCCTTCGGGTCGCGCAGGCAGTCGAGGACCTCGCCGATTTCGGCGAGTTTGTCGACCAGCGTGAGGTGCTGCCCGTCGGAGTTTTCGCCGAGCTGCGGCCATCCGCCGCCTTCGGGACCGCGAAGCTGGATCCAGATATCGCGTGTCTTGTCCAGCAGCTCACGCTGCTCGTCCTCATTCAATGCGGCCATGAACGAACCTCCTCCTGTAGCGACGCCGCACGCGGCGGCGAACTCGTGGGGCGACATGGGGGTGGTGTTCATGTCGCAGTCACCGAAAGGCGGTGCGCCTTCGGGCATTCCGTCGCCGAAGCCTTGGCCGTCGGTGTATTGGTGGGCGATCTGGCCAGGCAGGTTCGGGTTGCGGCCGTATCCGGCGCCGATCATGCGCAAGCCGGCAGGGCGCGAGTTCCACATGTCGACGAAGTCGCCTCGGTTGGCGTAGCCGATGACGCGGGCGGGGTCGCCCAGCCAGGCCGCGAGTTCGGCGTGAGTGGCGTTCAGCGGGCCGGACTGATCTCCGCGCGGGTTGCCACCGGATTCGACGTCGATCATCGCGATCATCCGCTCGTGCGGGCCGCCCTCAGCCTCGACCATCTCCCGCATCGTCTCGACACAGTCCGACCAATTGCGCCGCCAGTAGAAGTAGACGATGAAGCACGCCAGCTCACCGGCATCGGCTTTCCGCACAGCCCACCTGTAGTTGTGGGCGAAATGTGGATCCTCGAAGGTGCCGTCGTTGGATCGGAAGCTGAAGATGGCGTGCGGGTATGAATCGTCTACGGGCACTTGGTAGTAGGACACATCAGCGAAAAGGCTGTCGACGGTGGACACGGGTGGGCCCTCCTGTGATTCGCCGGGGTAGTTCGCATCGGCCAGCCAGCCCCTGGGGTCGATCTTGGCTGCCGGGTTGTAGGCGTGGGGCATCACGCTCAAATGCAGGTGCGGGCCGCTGGATTGGCCGTTGGAGCCGACATAGCCGAGCAGCTGGCCTGCTTCGACACGGTCACCGACCCTCAGACCGGTAGCGGCCGCGTTCCACATGTGCCCGTACTCGGTGACTCCTCCACCCGCGCTGGCAGGGTGGTCGATGACGATCCACTGCCCATACCCCGACGCGGGCCCGAGATGGAGCACGGTGCCGGCGGCGCAGGCGTAGAACGGGGTCCCCTCCGGTGCCGGGAAGTCCTGGCCGGCGTGGAATCCGCCGGGCCGCGGCCCGAACGGTGATCCCAAGGTGAGGGTGTCGCGGGTCAGCGGCCAGTACCGGGTCATAGCAGGACGATCAGGACCAGCACGATCAGCACAGCGAGCAGGACTGCGCCGCTCCCGATGTACATCAGGGCCGCCAACGAGCGATGGTCACCACGGCGAGGGTGACGCAGCAGATGATGAAGATGGCGATGAGCCAGGCATGGTCGGTCATGAGAGTTGCCTTTTCTGTGGATCACTGGAACAACGGCATTGCGTAGACGGTCAGAGAGGCGACATCCGAGACCGTCGAGTAGTTGTCGCTGCCGAACGCGCGGATCACCCGCACATAGAAAGTGCTGGTCTGCCCGGCGGGGATGACACCGATGGCGGTGGCGGCCGGGCTCACGGTCTGGGTGAAGCGCGGCAGGATCCGAGTCCAGATCCAGTTCGCGGACGGAAATCCCATCCCGTAGGCGACGATCGGCCCGTCTTCGGAGCCGGTGCGGACTTCGATATCGACGCGGCTGTTACCGACCGCGGCGACATGGCATTGCATCGGCAGCCTGCCGCGCACGTAGGGCCGCCATGGGAAGGGCTGAGCGGGCACGGTCATCGAAGCGATGGTGCGCGGGGCGTCGGAAGAGTTCGAGGCGGCCGCGAACTTGGAGCCGCTGATCGTCCACGGACCTCGCCAGGTCGGGCTGGCCGCGGGCACGAACTTCGACAAGGTGGCGTTCCACTGCAACACCATGTTGTCGCCGAGCGCCTGGGAGCTGAGATCGACGTCCGAGGCGTCCTGGATCCGGCCAGCCACACCCGGGTCGCCTTGCGGGCCGGTCGCACCGCGCGGCACGGTGATGGTGAGGATCTGATTCGGGCTGGTGCCGGTGAACGCGGCCGACGCCGACGAACCGGTCGTGCCTGCGACCGCGGCACCGGTCAACACATTGGGCGGGCCCTGGTGCCCGACTGTTCGCATGGCGTCGTCGAAGGGCACCCAATAGCGGCCCGCCCACACACGGATCTGGTTGGTCTCGGCGATCCACCATGCTTTGCCCTTGTCGGCGTGGGTGACGGTGATGGCGTCCAGCGCGGCTTGGTCGGCGACCTCGCCCATGAGAACGAACGCATAAGAAGGGTCACCCTGCGGCCCGGTGAGCCCCTTGGGTCCTGTGCGGATCTCGAGGCGGCCCTCGTCGTCGCGGATCTCGAGGCTGTTGACCGTGCAGGGCAGCGTCTCGGATTCGACGATGCCGGTCATGGTGATCTCGACGTTGTGGTCGTACACGATGGTCATGGCGCTCCTACGGAGGAGTCAGGACCGGGTGGGCCCAGACGACGATGGAGGCGTTTGCCCGGTGATAGTTGTAGTTGCCCGAACCCAGGTTGCGGCGTACGACCACATACAAGGTCGCTGCGGTGTTCGCGGCGATCGTTCCGGTCGTCGAACCCGCACTGAAGCTCGATGCGAAGTACGGCCGCAGCTGCGCGTACCAGTCGACGTAGGCGGCGCTGCCGATTCCGCGCGCGAGGATCTCCCCTGCGGCCGAGCCGTTGCGGACTTCGAGGTCGACGCGGGTACCGAAATCCGTTGGCACGCTGGACAGGACCGCCCCGCCGGCGATGTATGGCCGCCACCGGATCGGCAGTGCGGGGATGTTGATGGTGGCCACGGTGAGCGGATTAGTGGAAATGTTGGTCTGGTCGGCGATGAATCCGCTTGTGTTGTCCCAGCTTTGGGTTTCCTGCACCGACCACGGGCCGCGGAAACCCGGCCATTCGGTGGGCACGAATTTGCTGCTCGAGGTGGACCACAGAGGCACCATGCCGTTGGTGTGGGTGACGGTGTTGTCGTAGTCGGTGGAGTTGCGTAGCGGTCCGGGCGGCCCCTGAAGGCCTTTCTGGCCGGTGCCGCCGCGCGGCACAGTGAGGTTCAAGGTCTGCGAGGGCGGGCTACCGGTGATGGACACGATCAGCGGGGAACCGACAGCACCGGTGGTGACGGTCCCGATCGTGAGGGTGTTGACCGCGCCGGTGGGGCCGAGCCCCCCGAACGCGTCGGCGAAGCTGACGAACTTGCTACCGGTCCAGAACACCACGGAGTTGTCCGACAGCACGCGGAAGGTGTAGCCGAACATCGCCGAGTTCAGCAGCGGGATAATCGAATCCAAGGCCGCCCGGTCGGCGATGTCACCTTGCCACATGAACGGGCTGCCGTCCTCCCCCTGGGGGCCCGTGTCGCCTTGCGCGCCTTGCATGTTCTCGTAGCTACCGTCGCGGGGCGTGCCCTCGAGACTGGTGGTGATGCCTGCGACACCGGCGCCCTCGTTGATGCCCTGGAACAGGGTCTGGTCGAAGTAGTCCCCTACGGTGCTCACAGGTGCACCGGCATCGCGTAGACGGTCAGGGCGGCCAGGGCTTGCCGGTAGCCGATCGTTCCGGTGGTGGAGCCCTGACGTTCGACCCGCACCAGCAGCTGGGAGGCATAGTTCGCGGGGATGACCGCGTACTCCGAGGACGGGCTCATGCCGACCGAGTTCGGGTTGCCGTAATGCTCACCGAACTCCACCAGCTCCCAAAAGGTCTGCCAGAAGTTGACACCGATCCCCACCCCCACACCCGTGGACGAGTACAGCCGGACATAGACCATCGCGAAAGAGCCTGTGTCAGCGTAGGTTTGAAGCCCACCATGCACCATCGGCCGCCACGCGAACGGCAACACCGGCATCGTCGCGGTCAACACGTCATAGGCCGCGACAGCCCCCGACGCATCAGCGGCGAAATCAGCCGAACCCCAATGCCACGGCCCGTACCCGCACGGCGGCGGCGCCGGCCGGAACCGGCGCGAGGTCCGCGAATAGGTGAACATCGACCGGTTGACCGGGCCCTGGGTGGAGTCGTAGTCCGGTGAGGTCAGGATGGTGCCCGACGCACCCGGGTCACCGGTCGCGCCACGCACCCCGGCGGGCACGGTCAGCTGGATGGTCTGCTCGCTGGAGGTGACCGGTTTGATGTCCAGGCCTGGGGTGGTGATGGTTTCGTCGGCGACGACATCGAGCGCGGTCAACACGTTGGGATCCGCCGTCGGACCGGTCACACCGACGGCATCGGTCAGGGGGACCCACGAGTCACCGTCCCAGAAATCCATGCTGTCGTCGTCGAGACGATGCCACCACTTCCCGCGGTCAGCCGCGGTCAAACCCGTCGGGCGGGCACCGATGTTCGCGATCTCACCGACCTTGATGAACGGCGCTTGCGGTTCCCCCGGGATCCCCTGATCCCCGACAGGGCCTTCGGGCAGTTCCAGGGCTGAGGCGGTGAGGCCGAGCTCGACGCTGGCGGTCACCACCGGCAGCCCCGCGAGGTCGGCTTCCTCGATCAGGGTGACACGGGCCGGGAAGGTTACGTCGGTCATGAGCCTCCTCGGAAGTTGGTGCTGTGCGAAACCGGTTCTGTGCTGGTCAGAAGATGATCAGGTCGAGATCGGCTCCGACGTCCATCAGGATTTGTTTGACGACTCCGGCGGTTTTGCCGAGCCGGTCCCATGCCTTGACCACTGAGTCCTCTTCGTCGGCGCCGTCGCCGATGGTGATTTCCCAGCGGCCGGGGGTTTTGCGGTCGTCGGTGAAGGTGGCTTCGGTGACGTAGTCGACGAAGATCAGGTCGCCGAGTTTGAAGCCGATTTGGTCGCCGATCCAGAAGTCGGCGTTCGGGCCCAAAATGTACGGAGCGTTGTCATGGACGGTGACCTTGTGGCTGGTGTAGCCACGGGTGGTGTGCAGGCCGTGGCGACCGGCCATCAGGCCGTCGAGGGTGAACGCCTTGTCGCTGCCGGTGACGAAGTGTTCTTGGAAGGCGAATGGGCCGGCTTTGCGGATGCGGTTTCCGTCGGTGAATTCGGCGAAGGCGAGGAAGACGTCGTCGAGTTGGCCCATGTAGAGGGCGTCCAGGCCTGGGACGCCGATCAGCAGGCCGATCCAGGCCAGGACGTTTTTGATCGCGATCGAGATGGCGGCGTTGACCCAGCCGGGTGAGCGTCCGCCGACGAGAATGTGGGTGGCCAGCGGTTTGTGGACTGAGACGTCGCTGGCGCCGAGGCCGGAGTATTCGCCTTCCATGTACCAGATCCACGGGAAGTACTGCCTGTTTCCGAGTGGGGTGTTGGCGTAGGCCTGTTCGTAGTCGCCGGAGGCCGAGTAGTCCGGGTAGCGGATCGCGGTGACACCGTCGTCGAAGAAGTCTTCGAAGAACCGGGTGAAACCGTCGAGCAGGGTGCCGGTGGCTCCGACGACGTTCGACTTGTCGACGGTTTTGATCACGATGGTGGGCCGGTCCAGGTAGAACCAGTCGGGGTCGGGTTGTTCGTCGTCGGCGTCGGGCAGGAAGAACTGTGCGGTCAGGCAGATGCCGGTGCCGTCGAGGTGCGGTTCGAACAGTGTGTCGGCGTGGTCGAAGCGGGCACTGATCGCGGTGAATGGCGAGGTGTCGGTGAGGACGTTGATTCCGCCGACCGCGATGGGCCATGCGATGGAACCGACTTCGGCCCAGTCCGGCGCGCCGGTCCATTGGTCAGCAGACCAAAATGCCTGCCGCCGTAGATAGTTCGCGATCAGCGTCAAATGGATTACCGTGCGGACGCCGCCGAACATAAACCAGTGCCTGGGCCACTGGGCGAGCAGCGGCGCGAAAGGCGACGCCCACACCACGGTCGTGGAGATGTGGTTCCAGCAGTGGATCGCTTCGATCTCAACGGTTTTCATGCCGTTGTCGTCGACGACTTCCGCGGCGCGGGTGACGAATCCGTCCCATCGCTGACCGGTGGTTTCCACTGTGATGGGGATGGTCGCGTCTTCACCGTCAGGATTGCGGAAGAAGTGGTCCCAGTGCACCATGTCCGGGGCGACGGTCATTCTCAGGCCGCCGGGCTTGTTCTTCACGTGGGTGAAGGTCAGGGAAATGTAGCGGCCTTCTTCGCCGACCTCGGTCAAGTATTTGTCGTAGTAGCGCACGACCGCGGCTTGGTCGCGCCACGCGTCTTGCTCGGCCTTCTGCAGCGCGTCCATGCGGCGCGCTTCGACATGCCCGTCCCATGGGGGTGCGCTCACATCGGCCTCGCGTTTTTCGGCGTGAGGGTGGCGACGACTTCGCTTGTCAGGTCACCGGATTCGACGGTCACGTTGATGTCGGTGGTGCCCCACGGCGGGATGGCATGCAAGATGCGTCGACCGGCCATCTGGCCCCAGACGTTGCGCAGGTAGATCCCGCTGGCGTTGTAGACGCGGGCGGTGCGGTTGCGGGGGTGCAGGTCGATGCGCAGGGTTTCCCCTGAGGTGATCATCGGTGTGCGGAGCATCCGGATATCGCCGTCGGGATCTGCGGCTGGGTCGAAGTCCTGAATGCTGTACCGGCCAGGGCCTTTGCAGGTGTAGAGCGCCCAGCTGTCCTCGCTGGCGTCGTTGCGGACCGGCAGCACGCCCTGGTTGGTGCCCGCAGAGTTGACCCAGGTGACCTCTCGCTGCAGTGCCGCGTAGAAGGGATCGAAACCGGTCGCCGAGACGAGGTAGGACTCGTGCAGGTTCAGGGCTGGGTCGGATCCGCTGAGCGGCTCGGGCGCGTCTCCCAGATACAGCTGGGTCGTGCGCCACCCCTTGGAGCGGGTCCAGAAGCACAGGTGTCCTGGCTGCTTTTTCGACCAGCCGCGCCACCACAGGTCGTGGACCATCTGCCAGTGCCGCATGTCGGCGATCTCGAGACCGACGAGATTGCCGATGGAGACCTTGAAGTCGATCTCACGTTTCGAGGTGACCGAGCGCCGGAATGTGGCGCCGTCCTGGCGTGCTCCTTCATCGAAGAGCAATTCGTGAGGGGGGAAGAAGTGTCCCTTCGGATCGTCGCCGATGATCACGCCTTCGACACCTCGCGCGGCGCCGGCCAGATGCCAAACGCGGCCGTTGATGTCGACCCACACGATCTTGGTGCGGGTGTCGGCCGGTGGGGTCACCTGCGCTGCTCCGATGCCAGTTCGAGCACGGCGGCGTGCACGATCTCTTCGGGCACGCCGAGCCCGCGAAGGCTGGCAGCCAGATCTGCGCAGCGCGCGGCCCGGGTCTTCTGTGCGTGCGCGAGCTCCTCGTGGAACACTTCGAACGCGGGCGCCAGGAGCTCGCCGTCGAGGCCGACTCGTGCACCGAACTCTTCACAGGTCACCGGCCCATACCTCCGCCTCTCTGGTTGGCGATGCTGCGCCGCCTGATCACGCGATCGACCGCGATCGCTGACGAGCGCGGGTCCATGCCGTAGTTGTTGACCTGCATGGGTGGCATTCCGCCGCCGCCTCCGGCTCCCATGCCCGCGACCGCCAGCCCGGTCTGCAACATCTCTTTCCAGTTGTTCTGGAAGAACCCCATGACGTCGCTGCCGGTGCGCTGTGCCAGGCCTGCGGCTTGGGTGCCGAGGTTCGCCAGCGCGGCTTCCGGGGTCGCGGCCAGATACCAGGGGGCGGGGCCGTTGAACAGCTTGTCGGCACCTGGGATCGGCAGGCCTGCCAGCGGGTGTGAGCCCTGACCTTGTGGCGTGGATGGGGCCGCGCCGAGCGACGAAGGTGGCAGTGGGGTGCTCGGTGTCGGTGTCGGTGTCGGTGTCGGGCCGAGTACGCCGGCTTGGCGCAGTGCTTCTTCCGGTGTGGCCGGGGGCGCCGTGGACAGGGACCCCGCCGTGGAACCCGGCACGAGGGTGGTCTCGGTTTCGGTGGTCGTCGTGGTGGTGGTCGGGCTGCCGGTGCCGAGACCGGTGCCGCCGAGGTTGGTCACGAAGACGGGAATCGGGTTGGCGGTGGTCGCGGGACCGCCGAGCAGGTTCGGGGTTGCGGTGGGAGTGCCGGGCGCGGCCGCGGTGGGTGCACCGGCGCCTGGTGCCGCGCTCGAGCTGGGGCTGGGTCCGCCGGGAAAG
>JADMIO011197715.1_pt1 | contig 79159 bp, 76 predicted proteins | sample 8958161 | NCBI WGS metagenome assembly JADMIO01 (sample SAMN16585339, study PRJNA669376) | soil metagenome | isolation source: Crop rotation soil | place: USA: Cullars Rotation, Alabama | collected 2011 | reverse complement strand
GCGACAACTTGTCCACGTGGAATTCTAAGCTTAGGATCCCAATGTGCTGGAAAGCTGCTGCATTGAAGTGGCTGCGGAAGGCCTCGGAACAGGGCTACTCTCCGGCTCAGAACCAGTTGGCCTATGCCTACGAGCATGGGCGTGGAGTTCCTCAAGACTATGCAGTGGCTGAGAAGTGGTACGCTGCCGCCGCCGAGCGCGGGCTGCCGGAAGCGGAGCACAATATTCGCGTTCTGCGCACGTTTGTCCAGAAACTGTCGCGTGGAATGGCCTCGCAGGCCGAAACTCTCACTGGTACCGCGACCCAAACACCCGGAAAAGCGCTCACCAACTCCCAATAGGCTGCAGTTCATCAATGGCTCTGGCTCGGGCGGAACTTATTGCAACCAAATCATTTCATAATGCAACTAAATATTTAGTTGACCTTTTGCAAACGAATCCGTCAAATCACCTGGTTGGAGAATCTAGATTGCCGCCCCGAAAATCGACAACTTTGACCGAAGCTGAGCTAAGGCTCATGGACGTGCTGTGGAAGATTGGCCCGGCGACGGTCCAGCAGGTTCTGGCGGCTCTTCCGCAGAACCCGTCCCTAGCCTACAACTCGGTCTTGACCACGATTCGGATACTCGAGAAAAAGGGATACGTTAAGCACACAAAAGATGGGCGAGCCCACGTGTACGCTCCCATCGTGGAGCGCAAAGAGGCTACTCGCTTCGCCATCCGAAATTTGGTCAACCGCTTTTTTTCAGATTCCCACGAACTGCTGGTCCTCAACATACTTGAGGACCACGACATTGATGCCGACGAACTCAGGCGGCTGCGCGAAATGATCGATCAGGGCAAGTAAATGAGCCTTTTGATGATGATGGCGGTTAACTTGGAATTTTTGGCAGCTGCAGCTGCAGAGCGAGCGGTGGCCTGGATCGCATCAGGCCTGGCCATTGCTATTTTTGCCGAGATCCTGTTGCGGCTCAACCAACGCCAGAACTCAAGAACAAGGTTTGTTGTCTGGTTTGCCGCCCTGCTGGGTATTGCATTTTTGCCGCTCACCAGTTCTTTGTTCCTGAAGCCGCACGCTCATGGAATTGGAAGCACCCATTCCGATTTCACTTTGCCCGCCGAATGGGCTGTGTACGTTTTCCTTGCATGGGGGCTGGTGGCATTCATTGGATTGTTACGCGTGGGTATCGGCTTTGTGCATATTTCGAAACTGCGGAAGCGGAGCGTTGAAGTGAACTTGACGTCCCTGGATGCTCAACTCCAGCAGCGTCTCGGGGCACAGGCGGCGGGCCGCAAGGTCCGTCTTTACGAGTGTGCGGATCTGCGTGTTCCGATCGCAGTCGGATTTCTTCGTCCAGCCATCATTCTGCCCTCGTGGACCCTATGTGGGCTGTCAAATTCAGAGTTGAACGGCGTCATCCTGCACGAGATGGCGCACATCCGCCGCTGGGACGACTGGACCAACCTGCTACAAAAAATTGTCAGCGCGATCTTCTTTTTTCATCCGGCCGTGTGGTGGATTGAAAACCGCTTGACGCTGGAACGGGAAATGGCATGCGACGACGTCGTAGTAAGTGAAAGTTCAGATCCGCGCGAGTATGCAAATTGTCTGGTGTCGCTGGCGGAAAAGAGCGTTTCTCGACGTGGTTTTGGACTTGCTCAGGCCGCCGTGAAGCGGGTGCGTGACATCAGCAGCCGAATTACGCGAATTCTGGATTCTAAGCGCGGTAGCAGAATCACACTGTGGAAACCGGCGCTGGCGCTGGTGGCGGTGTTCTCTGTCCTCTCATCGTTCGCGTCATTGCACATTCCGCAACTGATTTCTTTTGCAGATCAGGCGCCGGCGTCGCTTCGAATTTCAAGACCCTTACAGATTGCCTCGAGCAAACAAGTTTCGCCGACCAGGCCGAACGTCCACCGTCAGGCGCCTTCCCTGCTGAACGCCAGCCTTCGCTCGTCAGAGCGGGTGACACGTGGCGTTGCTCAGAAACCGGTGGAGTTACAGCAGAAGCCTGATCTGCGGGCAACGTCAGCGCCTGGGTTATCAGCGACTAGGTCGGTGCGCCTGGCGAAAGCCACTGAAGCAGGGCGGAAGGTGGCTAATTCTTCGCAAGCCTACTTCCTCGTCATACGGACCAATTACTCCGATGATGGCGAAGTCTTCTGGAGCGTGGGCGTGGTTCACTTGACCCTTTTCCACCCCAGCTCCGCACAAACACAGCTACATTCTTCGCAGCAAATTTAGAAGCTTGAGTGCACAACGCGATTTTAGGTGTATCGACATTAACTAAATATTTAGTTGTACGAGGAGAAAAACAGAAAATGAGAAGCCGGATTGAAAGAACTTGGAAAAAAGTAATTTCCCGCCGACTGGTTGCCCCCACGCTGGCCATTGTGATGGCTGGCTCGTTGGTGGCTTATCAGGCGGCTAAACCAGTGGACGCAAGGGCGGCAGTAGCCGTGCCTACCGCAACTCCTCTCGATGACAACAGCGTCGGCGCGTTACTTTCGCTCGACCACGCAATGGAGACATTGGCCGCGCGAGTTACGCCAGCGATCGTGAATGTCACGGTCACATCGCGCACCAAGCCCGAAATGGCTGCGGAAGGTCAGGAACCCGGAAACGAAGACGACGATGGACAGCAGATCAATCCATTCGGACAATTTTTCGGACACGGCATGCGGCCTCAGCCGCAGATTGAACACGGTCTCGGCAGTGGCGTGATTATCTCGCCGGATGGGTACATCGTGACCAACAACCACGTGGTAGATGGCGCCATGGACATTCGGGTAACCATGAGCGATCGCCGCATTCTTCCTGCCAAGCTGGTCGGCAAGGATCCCCTCACTGATTTAGCCGTAATCAAGGTCAATCAAACCAATTTACCGAATGCTCCCTGGGGCGATTCGACCCAATTGCATCCAGGACAGACGGTCCTGGCTTTCGGCAATCCGTTTGGCTTCCGCTTCACCGTTACGCGCGGCATTGTCAGTGCTCTGAACCGTCCTAATCCATCTGTCACGGATCGCAGAAAGCCCGGACAGTTCATACAGACCGATGCTGCCATCAATCCTGGCAACTCGGGGGGTCCCCTGGTGAACGCGCACGGCGAAGTCGTGGGCATCAACACCTTCCTGATTTCGTCCTCGGGAGGATTCTCGGGAATGGGTTTCGCGATTCCGTCACAGATTGTGCGGCCCACGGTTGAGAGTCTGATCCGCACGGGAAGGATGCAACACGGCTACATGGGAGTTGGGATCTCTGACGTAACGCCGGAGAACTCGAAATTTTTCGATGTGAACACGGCCGCTGGCGCGGTGGTGACGCAGGTAGAACCTGCCTCGCCGGGTGCAAAAGCTGGACTCAAGGTAGGGGATGTAATCTCCGAACTGAATGGAACCAAAGTCAGCGACGCCGGCGAACTGCAGGCGGAAGTCGGATTGAAGCAACCCGGCACGACGATTCGCCTTGGCATCCTGAGGAACGGAAAAAGCGAAACTCTTCCCATCACACTGGGCGAAATGGGTGCGCGTGATCGCACTGCCGACAGCTCAGCCGGCGAACGCGGAAAGGCTCGCTGGGGCTTAGGTCTGGGCGATTTGACGCCTGACATTCGCCAACAGCTACAGGCTCCTGAGAACGTGCATGGCGCCGTGGTTGAGCAGGTGCAGCCGGGCAGTGCCGCGGACAATGCGGGACTGCAACGCGGCGATGTGATTCTCGAAGTCAATCGCAAGCCTGTCCAGAGCGCTTCTGACGTGAAGCAAGCGTTGAGCGGCGTGACTACCGGCCAGGACGCGTTGATCTTGGTATGGTCGAACGGCGGCAATACCTTCCGCGTTCTGCACTCGCCCGAAGGCGCTTAATTGAAGCGGGCGCGCATTGAGTCGGGGTCAGCCAGCGTGCTGTCTCCGAACAAGGCGCGCCCTAACCTTTTAGATAGTTGCTTCCGGTTCGGATAGGAACAGATTGGGTCGGGTGCTCAATAAGACAATCGCTATGTGCAGTCGTGCCGTCCGGGAAGCGTCAGAAGCTGACTAAAACAAATAGTGCAGCACGGAGTAGACGGCGGAACACAGGATCACGATCACAACCGCGGCGCCCGCGGCTACTGGAATGGTTAAAGCCTGTGCACGATTGCCTTCCACAGCTTCCTTCCCTGAACTCATCATTTCCTCGCTAACCTGCTGTGCAATTGAAGTGCCAGCTACTATTAGGTCGTCTCACCTCGAAGCGATGATGTACCGCAGTCCTAGCGCCATAGGGGTGAATGCCTGAGGAAAAGTCGTGTGCAAAAACATTCACCAAAGAGGTGCATGATTCCAACACTTTCCGATTCTGCTTCCGCGCGAGGCCGCCGAATTTAACACTATTGTTAATTTGTCCAAGGCCTCGTTCCGATCTCTAGCGCTTTGACTGCCAACACCGGTAGGGAGTACTCAGAAACGCAACACCACGCCTGCCGTGACAAACAGGCTGTTCTGCCGGCCGAACGCTAGTGTTGGAATATCGAGTCCGCCTGAGTTGAAATCGCGGATCTCCCCGCGTAGACCGATGAAGGGTGCGATTTTCAGATCAAGTCCCCCGCCGATATCAAAAGCCACGGAGTCATTTGTGCTGCTTGTTCCATTGAACAGTTGATGATTGAAATGTGCATAGCCAACACCGACGGAAAAATACGGCGAGAGGGGAAAAGCAGGCGCGAGTTTCACACGTAAGCCGGGCGTCACGAAAAGCGATGTGTAGCTACGCGCGACCGAGATTCCACTCAGCGTAGGAATGGACGAACTGAATGAACCCGCGACCGGCACTTCCAGGTAAAGCGAGACCACGGGCGGTGCCGCTATCCGATGCGCGAAGGTCCCCTCAAGCGCCCAGGCCGCGCCAAGATCCAATGGGTTCGTAAACGCGAACATTCCTCCTCCGGTTACAGCGATGTCGTTGCTTTGCGCAGCAGCAAGAGTCGCGCAACCGAACAGTAGCAAGATGAAGAGTGCGATTCTCAGCACCAGAACTTCCTTTCGCCAGCACCGAAGCTGTGCCTTGATAATCGCGGTTAGGATGGTAGGAACCGATGCAGCGCTGCACCGTCTACAGCGTAATTGGTAGGAAGTCTTTTGCTCGGGAGCGGTGCGCGCTAGGGGTCCTCAAATTAACAGATTGGCCGTGATACAGCTAGCTCCGGGGCTGCGCGATATCAGCGACGAAGTTGGCGACAGGCAATTTCATGCGAATTTGTTCTGCATGCATTCTCCATCGTATGTTAGAAGCATAAGACAGATTCCGATAGCAGGCAGAGGGATCTAACAGCTGTTCATGAGTGAATGGCAACCAGTCGTACATTGCACAGAAGGCCGAAAATTCTGGTTCCGGCTTGACCCGCGGTTCAATTTCGATCCATCGAAGATCGCACCATTAAGGGTTCGGTTGCTTAAGAGCGGAGAAGTTCGCCGGAACTCAGGGAAGTGCAAGTGCACGCTGTAGATTATCAGCGGCTTTGCGGTGCTGCTCACCAGTTGGATATGGCGCACGGAATCCTTCAACGCGTGGAACAATCACGGCCAGAAACCAACTTTCCCATTTGCTTTAATCCTGGCGATGTTTGGGTGCAAGCAGAGCCCGGCAACTCGGCGCTATACTGCGTTGCTATGCAAGATGAGGATACAGAACGACTTGCCGTGCGGTTGGTTCCATGCAGTTGCGGAACCACGTTTTCGGTCGCAGAGGACTATGACCGGCAAGGTACTCATCTTCGTTCATTCCTGGTGTGTCCCAACTGCGGTAAGCGCCATGATCCGAAAAACCGCTTGCTGCGCATCGGATACGAGCGTGCGGGCTACTGGAAGGTGGACGACTGCTAGGGATTTGCCCTCTGTTTCGGAATTTAGCGTGCGAACGCAGCCAATGGCCGCTCTGGGGTGCCTCAGGACTCCACTCGGGGGCGTCCCAGTAGCGGAATGGCGTGAACGGCGCCAGCATTTGATCACATACTGTATTTGTAAAGTTTTGCTATACTTCCGCCGCGTTTGAACGTTCGCTCCGTCCCGACCATGAGGCGTCTGCCAATTCGAGGCACCCACGCCCCCGCCGAAGACAGCTGCATTCAAATAGCTCAGTGACCGAGGGGCAATCACTTGAAGAATATCTTCGTGGGAAACCTGAGTTTCAATACGGGGGAAGACGAGCTACGTCAGATGTTCGAGCAGTATGGACAGGTGGATCGAGTAGCTATTATGACGGACCGCGATACCGGTCGTTCGCGCGGCTTTGGATTCGTCGAAATGACAAACGACGAAGACGGGGAAAAAGCCATCGCGGCTCTGAACGGATCGCAACTTGGCGGCCGCACACTCAATGTCAATGAAGCTCGTCCGAAGACGGAACGGGGCGGCGGCGGCGGTGGAGGCGGACGCAGCGGTGGCGGTGGAAGAGGCCGCGATCGTGGCGATCGCGGAGGCCGCGGCGGCGGCGGACGCTGGTAGGCTCCTCGTTCTGTTCGCTTCTCTAAAGAAGCTCCCTCGATGCATCCATTTGCAGAAGTGTGTCTTGCCACGCACCGGGCGGCGCACACTTCTCATTCATATGAGATGTCGCCAACAGACTGCATTGCTGCCACACGTCCGAGTATGTAAACTTAGGAGCGGACGCGCCCGTAGCTCAGCTGGATAGAGCGATTGCCTCCGGAGCAATAGGTCGGGAGTTCGAATCTCTCCGGGCGCGCCAGTTTACTTTCCTTCCCTCTTCCTCAACACTCTTCGCTGATTCTAAAGAATGAGAATCCATTGTGGCGCACGCCGGTGGCGGGTTTGCAACTGAGGCACAACATCGATTAGCGACGGAAGATGTAGCGATGTGAATTCCTTATAGCACCATGCCGGTTGTACAAACGAGAGTAACAGGTGCTGTTGTTGCGTTTCGTTGTGCTGAAGTTCGCAACAGGGGCTCTCCAACGCGCTGACATCCTCGCCTAAGCTCCAAAATTCTCCTTGACACCGCGTCGCGTCCCACTACACTCCCATGCCAACTCTGCTTTCAGATTCAGTGCTTGGGGGAAACAATGACGCTCCGTCTGCGACCGCGCGCCTTCTCCATCTTTGTGTTGCTTTTCGTGTTGATGACTTGTGGCTGGCTGTTGGGACAGAAAATCTCCGGGGACATTTCTGGTGACGTAACCGATAGTTCCGGTGCCGTCGTTCCCCACGCCACTGTCACCGCGCAGAACATCGGCACCAATGTGACCCGCGCAGCGAGCACCAGCGACACGGGTTCGTTCCGTATCAATGATCTGCCGATCGGAACCTATAGGGTCAGTGTCACTGCGGGCGGTTTCAAAACTTTGGAGCGTCAGGTCGAGGTATCGGCAGGCGGATTGACCCATGCCGACTACGTGATGCAGGTGGGCCAGCGTACGGAAACGGTCAATGTTGAGGGTGCTGCTCCGTTAGTGGAGCTTTCGGCAAACAACAACAACTACGTCGACAACGCGAAGATCGAAACGGTTCCGCTCAATGGACGTGATTTCAATTCCCTGCTTGCGATCACACCAGGCGTACAGCGCGCCCCGGGAGGGGGATTTCTAGCCATCAGCATCAACGGCGCCCGCACCACCTCCAACAACTACCTGATCGACGGTCTTTATAACAATGACCGCTACTACGGCGATGCCGCACTGGGCCAGACCGGCGTGTTGGGAATTCCGGCCGCTATCTTTCCTCCGGAAGCGATTCAGGAGCTAGGCATACAAGAGACACCGTCGGCGGAGTTCGGCGTTAAGGGTGGCGCTCCCATCAACATGGTGATGAAGAGCGGCACTAACGGATTTCACGGGACGGCACAATGGGTGCGGCACACGAGTTTTGCCGATGCAGCTAACTATTTCTCCAAACACAATGGATGCGGCGGCAATCCTGATCCCTGTCAAGCAACCCCCATTCGCAACCAGCAGTTCGGCGGAACGCTCGGCGGTCCAATCGTAAAAGACAAGACGTTTTTCTTCGTCTTTTACGAAGGGCAGCGCTCGGCTTCGTTAGCCACCAAATTCCAGACCGTCCCTTCCGACCTGGCTGTTCAGCAGGCCTTGACCAATATCTCTGCTGCGGGCCTGACGCCAACGACAGCAGGACAGAACTTGCTTGGCTTCTTCCCAACGGCACCATCATCATCGCCGGGTTCCGACACCGGCCAATTGATTACGAACATTCCTACTACTGACACCATGGATTCGTTCGGCATCAAAGTCGATCACCACCTCACTTCCACGCAACTGCTGAGCGGCCGTTACATTTATGGAGACAGTTTGCAGTCAGCTCCAAACGTCGGATTGCCGCCAGCGACCGGGCACCCGCAGGATCTTTTTAATTCAGTAGCACCCAGCCGTACGCAGATAGCGGGCGTCAGCCACATTTGGAATATCGGGAACAACAAGGTTCTCGAAAGCAGGCTAGGCTGGACACGCTTTGCTCAGATCATCCGTGTCAACAATGCCATCGATCCTAAGAGTCTGGGCGTAGACACCGGCCCGTTGTCGACAGCTGACTTCGGTGTGCCATACGTATATATCGCGCCTCTTGGATATGGCGGATACATTGGGGGAGTGCAGGGATATCCGATTACCACCCGGCCGGATCAGACTTATGACTGGTCGGAGCATCTCAGCTGGGTAAAGGGAAATCACAGTATCAAAATCGGCGGCAATTATCAGACCGCCTACACCAACAGCTTGCGCAATCGTGCGCGTACAGCGTTGCGTTTTGGTTACGTGACCGGCGTCGTTGGCTCGCTCGAGGAGCTTTTGCTAGGAAAGACCGAGGCGTCTGACCGAAACTTTGGGGATACGCATCGGCATATCAAGCAAAAAGCCGGCGGGCTTTATGCGCAAGACGAATGGAAGATTCGGCCACGCCTTACATTGACCTACGGCTTGCGGTGGGAGTTGAACGGAGCCTTGAGCGAGCAAGACAATCACGCAGCCAACTTCATACCTGGGCGCGGACTGGTCGCCGTAGGAAAGGGAATCGACTCGCTCTACAACCTGGATAAACGCGACTTCGGCCCCCGGCTAGGATTCGCATGGGATGTATTTGGGAATGGCAAGACTGCGTTACGTGGGGGCTACTCATTAACCTACGACGTGCCCAACTTCGGAACGCTGGCGGCACCCTATGGTTTTGCTCGGGCCCGAGCTGGGGTCTTCACGGAACCCTTTCAAGGACAATTCTCGTCCAATTCGGTGGCACTTAGCGGCAACGCGGACGCATCATCCTCACCAGAGGCGGCCCACAATTGTCTGAATCCGAATGACCCAAATGATACAACGGTGGTTCCCGACTATGTCTGCTTTGCCAACGGGCCAATTTTTGGCAGCAGTCCCGCTGGGTCGGCCCCGTTCAACGCCTTCTCAGTGGTCCGGAATTTCAAAACGCCACGTGCGCATAACTACAACTTGAGTATCCAGCGCGAGCTAACCACGAACCAGGTGTTGACGGTGGGCTACTCAGGTTCGTATGGACAGAATCTCGTGATTTTGAGCGACGTCAACGCATTCCCTCTGGGCGGGACTAGCTCGGTTCGTCCATTTGACACTGCGTTCCCCGGACAGTTCAAGCACATCATCCAGGCGACCAATCGCGGATATTCGCGCTACGACAGCTTGCAGGCCTCGCTGAGTCAGCGGAACTGGCACAACCTGAATTTAACTTACAACTACACCTTCAGCAAATGCTTCGACACGAATTCTGTAAATCGCGGCAGCTCTACCGATAACGGTGCAGTACCACAGATCAACAATGATGCCTTGAATCCGGACGGCACTGCCCATTCCAATGTCGATGATCAGCGGGGGCTCTGCGATCACGACGTTACTCACAACTTTAACGTCAGCGGCCTCTACTCGTTTCCAACCATTCCCGGCATACCGAGACTCGTGGGCCAGGGTTGGCAAATGAGCAGCATCTACACCGCCATTAGCGGACGTCCTTTCACCGTGGTGCTCGGATCCACCGACACATCGGGACAGGGGCTGACGCCCGGGTTAATCCGCGCCTCTTACGATGACTCGCCAATCCATTACCACACTCGCAACCCGGATAACTATGTGGAAGAGAGACAAATCGATGACAGCGCTGCATTCGATCCTACTTTGGTGGATCCGTGCGGCAGGAGCCCTTTTGACACACTGCCAAATGGCTTGCCCAATCCTGCGTTCGATGCGAACGTGGGCAACGTGGTGCCGCTCTCACCCTTTTACACTCCATGCTCAGGAACGGTTGGCAATTCCCGGCGCAACATGCTGCGAGGACCGGGACTGAGCCAGTGGGATATCACGATGATTAAGGATACGAAGATCTCGGAGAAATTCACCATTCAATTTCGCTGGGAACTCTTTAACGTGCTCAACCGGGCAAACTTCCACTATTTTCCCAATAACGTGCTGGGTAGCGGCTTTACTATCAACAGAACGTCGGACGTGGCCTCAGGCAATCCGGTTATTGCGCAGGGTGGTCCGCGAAACATGAACTTCGCCTTGAAGATTATCTTCTGACGACAATTGATCGGTGGTACAAGGCGTCTTCATTTCCGAGGACGCCTTTCTTGTTCAGCCTTACGGCTTCAGCCACTGCTCGAGGTGAGTGCGGACGAATTCATCGTCGTTCAAATGCGGATAGGCGTTGTAGACGCGATTGATTTCTGCAGATTGCCCCGGGCTAAGCGTCTCGTCGGGATTAAGACACCAGGTTCCTTGCAGCAGACCTTGTCGGCGCAGGACTTCGTGCAAACCAGCGATACATCCTGCGAACTGGTGTCGCGCGTCGAAGAACGCCGCGTTGCAATCAGTGACTTCGATGCTTCTACGCAGCAGGCTTCCCGGAATGCTCCCACCATCTAACGCGGCGGAGTGACACTCCGTGAGCAGGTCAACGGCTCGCCGTGTCCAAACAGACCAGTGCCCGAGCAGACCTCCCACGATTCTTCGCTCGCGGGCCTCACCATTCACGCGGAGGCCGTAAGGCGTGAGCAGATCCATGACAATGTTGTCGTCGTTGCCCGTGTAGAGCGCTATGTCCCGCCCTGACTCGGCCACTGCGCGCATGACGTCAAGTGTCTGATAGCGATTGAAGGGAGCGATCTTGATCGCAATGACGCTCTCGATATCCGCCAATTTACGCCAAAACTCATACGAAAGAACCCGCCCGCCGACAGCTGGCTGCAGATAAAACCCGATCAGGGGCATGACCTCGCCAACAGCTCGGCAATGTGCCACCAGTTCGGAATCGTCGCCATCCTTCACTGCCGCGAGCGACAACAAGCAGGCGTGGTATCCCAGATCATGGAGCAAAGTCGCCTCCCGAAGCGCCTGGGCTGTATCGCCGCATGCACCGCCAATCCGGATCAGCGGCTCACTACGAGAGCTGTCGGCCCGGTCCATTTCTTCAGCCGCCAATTGCAAAACAGGCTTGAGAAGGCCAATCTGCGGCTCGCGAATAGCGAATTGCGTTGTGTGCACTCCGACTGCGAGCCCGCCGGCGCCGGCTGCGATGTAATAGCGGCTGAGAGCTCGCTGACGTCGCTCGTCCAGATGCCGGTTCGCGTTCAGCGCCAAGGGATGGGCAGGGATGACGGTTCCCCGCGCCAGAACCTGCCGAACTCTTGAATCCAGCTGATGAGGCATGCCGGCCGTCATAGACTAAAACCGTCCTGAGCGTTCTTCGAAATGTGTAGGCTTGGCGAGTGTTGCTCCGCCCCGGCTGACCCAGTCAGCGATCCACGCCATCATGTGTTCTGTACTAACACGCGGACGCCCGAACAATTCATACGCTTTTTCGCCATTGCTGAGCAAAGCGTCGGGTGACTCATGCCCCTCGAATCGCACGCTTTTGTTGAAGAGCTTGCCAAATTCCTGAGCGACGTCTCGCACGCTGAGCAACTCAGGTCCAGCGATGTTGATGATGTTCGGCGGCGAAGACGTATAAGCCAGGGATTGAAGACTCATCGCGCAGGCGTCCGCCTGCCAAATGGCATTAAGATATCCCATGGACAAGGGCACGGGGCTGCCCAGGAACACACGCTCAGCTATGTCGAGCAGGACGCCATAACGCAGTTCGGTAGCGTAGTTGAGACGAATCAGCGAGACCTTTGTACCATTCGTGCGGCTGAAATGTTCGAAGATGCGCTCGCGTCCAAGACAGGAGATCGCGTATTCGCCGACGGGATTGGGCGAGTGTTCTTCGCGGGATCCGCCTTCAGAAACCGGTATAAGCCCGTACACGTTCCCCGTTGAGAAGGCGGCAATTCGGCTATGTGCATAGCGCTCACATACCATTCCCGGCAGGTAGCTGTTCATGGCCCAGGTTAAAGATTCCTGACCGGTCGAACCAAATTTCATCCCGGCCATAAAAACAATATTGACAGCATCAGGAAGATTCGCCAGTTGTTTCCGATCCAGCATGTCGCAGCGCAATGTCTCGATACCCCAACTTTGTAGCTGAGCTTCTAATTTGCTGGAGGAAAACCGTGAGACTCCAATGATTCGCCGCTCGACGTTCCCCAAATCAGAGGCTCGCCGCGCCATCCGGGCCAGAGTTGGGCCCATCTTTCCTCCGACACCGAGAACGATAATGTCTCCTTCGAGCGAACGAAGGGTCTCGATCACCCCCTGGGTAGGCTCACTGAGCACGTCTTCCAATTCAGCCACGTCACGAATACTGTGGCGGGATATCTGGTTCGTCATTTCACAACTCGTCTGTACTCGCAGACACTCTCAAATATAGATCTTGCGTAGCCGACTGTGCGTGATTGTAATTGAACAAAACTCGCGAGGGTTGTCGACTTCTTATCCAGTGAGATCAGCTTTCATTGCGCATACTGACGAATGATAGGACTCATTTACAATCCAAACGCTCACCAGCATGAAAATCCGTAACATGACGGCACTCGACTTGCCTGCGGCGTTGCGACTGAAGGAGATTGCCGGCTGGAACCAGACTGCGGATGATTGGAAGCGGTTCATGAAAGCCAGCCCGGAAGGGTGCTTTGTAGCCGAACTCGACGGTGAAGTTCGCGGGACGGTTACCACAATCTGTTTCGAGCATCGTTTTGCCTGGGTAGGAATGGTGCTGGTGGATCCGGAATACCGTGGTGAAGGGATGGGCACGCGCCTTTTGGAGATGGCGATCAACTACCTCGATAGTGTCCGCATTCCCTGCATCAAGTTGGACGCGACGCCCCAAGGAAAACCGCTGTACAAAAAATTGGGGTTCGTGCGCGAGTACGAAATCGAGAGGTGGATTGTGAAGAGGACGGCGCAGAAGCGGGCGGATGTGTTTTCGACCCCAACTTCAGCGCATTTGCCGTCATCCTTGCTGGAAGCGGATAGAGAAATCTTCGGAGCAGATCGTCGCGGATTGCTGAAATCGTTGCATCAGGATGCGCCGGCTTTCACGCAAATCGCCAGCAAAGACCAGCACCATCCGGCGTACGCCCTAGGTCGAAGAGGTTCTTTTGCGGATCACATGGGTCCGTGGATAGCGACGGACGAAGACTCGGCGCGCGTGTTGCTGGAACAGTTCCTCACTCGTTCGCAGCGCGAAACAGTCATCGTGGATTGTCCAAAGGCGAACGGGATGCCGCTCGAACTGTTGAAGTCTTTCGGCTTTATCGTTTCCCGCCCTCTGACCCGAATGTACCGTGGCCTTAACCGGAACCCGGGGCGTCCGCAATCGGTGTGCGCGATTATGGGCCCGGAGTTTGGATGAAGGTGGGCGCCCGCATCTACTACGGCTGGTGGATTGTCGTTGCCGCCTTTCTCAACCTGTTCTTTGCCGTGGGCATCATCTTCTACGGCTTTCCCGTGCTCTATCCCGCCCTTGTGTCGTCGCTCGGCTTCACGCGCGCACAAGTTACACAGGGCTTTCTGCTGGGATTTCTCATTGCCGGGTTGCCGTTCGGCATCGTCGCTGGTGCGTGGATCGATCGCATGGGTGCGCGCCTGGTAATCCTGGCGGGGGTCGCATTCGTGGGGATCTCTCTTATCCTGATGGGATGGATGACACGTTTTTGGCAGTACGAACTGCTGTGCGTCTTCGAGGTACTGGGGTACGTGCTTGCGGGACCCATCTCGAATCAGGTGCTGGTTGCGCGGTGGTTTCGAGAGCGGCGTGGCCGGGCAATGGGATACGCGTATTTGGGTCTTGGACTGGGCGGAGTTATTGCTCCCTTGCTGATCAACTTCCTGACACGGACAATCGGATGGAGGTATGCCCTGCAAAGCGTTGGCTTGCTAGTACTCCTCGTGCTTGCTCCGGTTGGAATCTGGGTAACGCGTTCGGGTCCGGAAGACCTCGGCCTCGCCGTGGATGGGGTCCAGCCATCGCCGGTTTCACAACCAGACATAGCCGGTGCGATCCCTCGGAACGCAATCCGCGAAGCTCTGCAATCCGCAAACTTTTGGCTCATCGTTACGGGATCGACGCTGGTGATAGGAGCTATCGGGACCGTCATTCAACACTACATTCTTTTTTTGAATGATCAGGGGTACACGAGCACTAAGGCATCGCACTTCTCGACGCTTCTGCTGGCTTCGAGCTTGCTAGGAAGGGTCGTGGTAGGTTACCTCGCGGACCGCTTCTCGAAAAAGAACACTATGGCTCTGTTCTACTTCCTGATCGGAGCGTCAATTCTAATGTTGGCTTTTTCGCAGGCGTCCAGTTCGATCGTGGTGTTTGCAGTGACCTTCGGGTTTTCAATGGGTGCCGACTACATGCTCATTCCGCTGGTCACGGCAGAGTGCTTCGGAACCGCGTCTCTGGGAAAGTTACTGGCGCTCGTAATCATGGGATATTCGCTCGGTCAGTGGGGTTCGCCGTGGATCGCGGGCAAGATATTCGACACTCAACACAGCTATGTTCTGGCGTGGAAAATCATGGCAATTGCGGCAGTGGCGGGAGCAATGGCCATCTATGCGATTCGACCGCGTTCCGGAGAAGTTTGAGTGCAGGAGGTGCTTACTCCTTTCCACCTTCGGCAGGAAAGGTCACATCCTCTTGCACGATAGGAAGACTAATAACGCGATCGGTTGCTCTAAACTCAAGGCCATTGACGACATTGCGCATGGGATAAGCCCTGCCGACTGAGAAACGGGAGCAGTTTTCGGCGCATATAACCACATACTTGTGATTTTCCTTTTGCAGCACCATAGTTTCGGCCGCATAGTCGATGTGCGTGACGCGATAGTCCGGCTGCAGGGTCTGCACAAACGCGTGGCGATCGCGTTCCCACAAAAGCAGCCCCAGCACGAGAAGGACTATTGCAGCACTCCACACTGCGCCTCGGCTCACACGAGAATAATACTTCCGCTCGCAAGCGATGTCTGAGCCCTCGGCGATTGGGAATTCGAGGTGTTAAGAGGGATACTCCTGTCGCCCGCCCGATCGTCGGCAGGGGTGAAGAAGCAAGTCAAAACGAGGAGAGTAAGAGTGATATCGAATACGGCATCTCCAGCGAAATTGCTGTTGTTTGCTTTGTCAGTTGCCGAATTGCTATCGCCTGCCGTTTGGGCCCAAAGCAAGCGCATCACGGCGCAGCAGGTTGTCGAGCGCATTCAGGGTCAGGTGAAAGTTCCGTGGAAGAGCGAGACGGTAGACACGTTCAAGTCGGGTGATCCGAAAATCCCAGTCACAGGCATTGCGGTCACAATGATGGCGACTTTGGATGTGCTCCAGCGAGCCGCTGCATCCGGACACAACCTCGTCATTACGCATGAACCCACGTTCTACAGTCATGAAGATGATCCGAAGGAGTTGCCGCAGCACGAGAACGACGCGGTACTTGCCGCAAAGCGCAGATTCATTGCAGAGCACGGGTTAGTGATCTGGAGATTTCATGATCATTGGCATGACCGCAAACCCGACGGGATCGAGATCGGTATGGTGCACGCTCTCGGTTGGGACAAGTATCAGGATCCCCGAAACCAGTATGTATTTTCGATTCCGGAGAGCACTCTCAAGGACTTGGCGACGGAAATCGCTCACAAGCTTCAGATTAAGACATTGCGAGTCGTCGGCGACCCGAACGCAAAGATCAGGAGGTTAGCACTATCTCCGGGGGCCAGTGGATTCGCAAACGAAACTGGTGCGCTGGAAATGTCGGATATTCAGCTATTGGTGTTGGGCGAGACCAGAGAATGGGAAACGGTTGAGTATGCAGCGGATGCTATCACTGAAGGCAAACAGAAAGCGCTAATCATCCTGGGACATATCCCGTCCGAGCAATCCGGTATGGAGGAGTGCACGCGCTGGCTGAAAACGTTCATCAACGAGGTTCCTGTTGACTTCGTTCCCGCGCGTGATCCTTTCTGGGCGCCTCAGCTGTAAGTCTTGGAAAGTGCCCTGGTTGTACCTGCACGAGGGGCCACGAACGTGCCAATTACGATCCACAAACCGGCAGTGACTTTGGTCATCTTGTTGCACCGGAAGGGTTACTGCAAGCTGTATGAGGGACGCGCTCGGGCTCTTCCCTTGAGCAGTCATTTCCATTATGAGTGATTCAAAGTCGTCGGCAGCATCGGCTGATTGGACACATCTTCTTACCGATCCAGACCTTGTCAGCCATCTCGGCAAGTTGCTCAAGACGTATCGGGAGGCTCCACCCGACAAGCGTGAGCAGGCGTTGATGGAAGCCATGCGCGAGATCAAAGCCGGCCAGGCGCACAAGAACTCGGCAGCCACAGAGCGTTCGACGACTGCAGCTTCGCCGCCTGCTCCAGTGAACCAGGCGATGGTGGCGGCCGCGGTGGCACCAGCGCTAGACCCTCCGCCTTTCGAACCAGATATCTTTACCCCTAACTGGGGACAAGACAGGCGGATGTATCCCCGCCTGAAATGCTTCGTTGCAGTCGAGATTCACGTCAAAGGTGCGGCCACGCCAATCTGGGGGAACTTGTCAAATACCAGCATGGGAGGATGCTTCGTCGAGTCTGTGACTCCCATTAGCGCGGGCGAAGATGTAGAAATCGGACTTTGGCTGGCGAGCGGGAAGCTGTGGGTCAAGGGAATGGTGCTGAACGGAGTAGTGACCAAGAGCACACCGTCGTTCGGCATCCGCGTGCGCTTCGCCCCTATCGAAGGCACAGAACGCGAGTCTCTGCGGCATTTTCTTAAATTCGTAGAGAGCACCACCAAGGGCTATCAAAAAGACAACGGATACTTGGCGCAAATGAAGCGTTAAGCAAAGTTTCAGAAGTCTTAGTTTTCCGCCAGTCAGCAACTCCCTTCCTTCGGCGAAACAGCTGTATCCCACTCCCTGACAGTCTCATCCAACTAAGTGCTACGGGAAATTCCGAGTTCTTTTAACATGTAGCACTTCCGTATCGGCCTTTTCGCTGGTACAGGGCGGAGCGTAGAATCGGGGGCATTCTTCGGGCAGCAGTTTAAGGGAGACTCTCATGGTCACAAGCGAGCAACCGGTCGTCACAGGGAATCAACTCGATACCTTGTGTATCAATACCATACGAACTCTGTCGATCGATGCGGTGCAAAAGGCAAACTCAGGGCATCCCGGTGCGCCGATGGGATTAGCTCCGGTGGCCTATACATTGTGGCAAAATTTTCTTCGCTACGATCCCCGAAATCCCATTTGGCCGAACCGAGACAGATTCGTGCTTTCAAATGGGCACGCATCCATGCTGCTCTATTCCCTGCTCTATCTAGCGCAGGTTCGAGCCTTGAATTCGGACTCCGAACCCACTGACGAGTTCGCAATCACACTCGACGATATCAAACAGTTCCGTCAGATCAATAGCAAGACTCCTGGTCATCCCGAGTACCGCATGGCAACCGGAGTAGAAACCACCACAGGCCCGCTCGGACAAGGCGTTGGGAATAGTGTTGGCATGGCAATGGCGGGAAAATGGCTCGGGGCCCGCTACAACCAGCCAGGTTTTGACCTTTTCAATTTCAACGTCTGGGCGTTCTGTGGGGATGGCGACCTGATGGAGGGTGTCGCGAGCGAAGCGGCCTCACTCGCTGGCCACTTGAGGCTGCCCAATCTCTGCTGGATCTACGACAACAACAAAGTGACCCTGGACGGGCCCGCCGAATGGTCCTTCAGCGAGGATGTGAGAAAACGTTTTGAAGCATACCAGTGGCACGTTGAACATGTCACGGATGCAAACGATCTGAACGCTATCAGCGCCGCCTATAATGCCTTTCTGCGTACCAATGACCGGCCCACTCTGATTATCGTCGACAGCCATATCGGTTACGGTTCTCCACACAAGCAGGACAAGAGCGCTGCCCATGGTGAAGCGCTGGGTGAAGATGAAGTTAAGCTTGCCAAGAAAAGCTATGGATGGCCGGAAGATGCGAAGTTTCTTGTTCCCCATGGAGTGCTCGAGCATTTCCGCGATGGCCTTGGGAAACGTGGTCACGACCTACATGAAAGTTGGACAAGGCAGTTCGCAGATTACGCGAAGAAATATCCGCAATTGGCAGACCAGTTAAATCGCATTCAGCGCCACGAACTTCCCGAGGGCTGGGATAAAGACCTGCCATCATTCCCGGCAGATTCTAAGGGGGTGGCTACGCGAGAGAGTTCCGGGAAAGTTTTGAACGCACTAGCGCAGAACATTCCATGGCTCATCGGTGGTTCTGCTGACCTCGATACTTCAACCAAAACCTACCTGAAAGTTGAAGGAGCAGGTGATTTCCAAGCTGGAAGTTACGGCGGACGCAACATCCATTTCGGCGTGCGCGAACATGGCATGGGTTCGATTCTGAATGGGCTGGCGCTGTCAAATCTGCGTCCATTTGGGGCGACTTTCTTCAATTTCAGCGATTACATGAAACCACCCATCCGGCTAGCGGCAATAATGGAAATTTCCGATATCTTCATTTACACGCACGATTCCATCGGGTTAGGGGAAGATGGTCCCACGCACCAGCCCATCGAGCAACTGCCGACCTTGCGCGCCGTACCGGGGCTAACGGTGCTGCGTCCAGCCGACGCGAACGAGGTTGTCGAAGCGTGGAAAGTCATTATGCAGAAGAAGAAAGAGCCGGCGGCGCTCGTGCTTACCCGGCAAGCCGTGCCTACTTTCGACAGGACCAAGTATGGGTCGGCTGCCGGGGTTGCGAAAGGAGCCTATATCTTGGCCGATGCGCCTGACGGAAAGCCGGACGTGATCCTTATGGCGACTGGAAGTGAAGTTCAGCTATGCGTGGATGCCTACGAGAGATTGAAAGGGGAAGGCGTCAAGGCGCGTGTGGTCAGCATGCCTTCCTGGGACATTTTCGAACATCAGGATGAGCAGTACCGGACGCAAGTGCTTCCGCCTGATGTGCTAGCGCGGGTTGCCGTAGAGCAAGCCTCGACTTTGGGCTGGTCGCAATACACAGGGATGCATGGAGTCGTATTGGGCATGCACACATTTGGAGCATCTGCTCCGCTGAAAGAATTGCAGAAGAAGTTCGGATTTTCTCCTGACAAGGTAGTGGAAGCGGCCCGGACGGCGATCGATCGGGCTAAGAAGCATTCGTAACAGGATCGGAGACGAGATATGCAACCAAGTGGAATTTTGGAAACAGCCAAAGCGACGAATCCGGTGAAAGATCTGCAGAGATACGGGCAGTCGATTTGGCTGGACTATATTCGCCGCAACCTGCTCACTAGCGGCGAACTGAAAAAATTGATTGATGAAGACGGATTGCGAGGCATGACCTCCAATCCCGCGATCTTCGAGAAGGCAATCGTCGGCAGCACCGACTACACCGACCTGTTGCAGTCTCTCGCCCAGAAGCACGATCTCGATGCAAAGGCGCGCTATGAGGTGCTTGCGATCCGTGACATCCAGGATGCTGCGGATTTCCTGCGTCCCGTATATGACGCAACCAGGCGTCGCGACGGTTATGTGAGCCTCGAGGTGTCGCCTTACTTGGCGCGCGATACCAACGGCACGCTCGATGAAGCACGTCGTCTCTGGAAAGCAGTGGCGCGCGAGAACGTCATGATCAAGGTGCCGGGTACTGCAGAGGGGATTCCCGCTTTTCAGCAGCTGATCGGCGAAGGCATAAACATCAACGTCACGCTATTGTTTGCGCAAGAGGTCTACGAGAAAGTTGCCGAGGCCTACATCGCCGGCCTGGAGCAACTGTCGGCAACGGGCGGTGATGTCAGTAAGATAGCAAGCGTGGCAAGTTTCTTTATCAGTCGTATCGACACGCTGGTCGACTCCAAGGTCAACGAGAAACTGAAAGCGAAGCCGGATGCGCAACAGGAAGCACTGCTGAAGGGCATACTTGGTAAGGTAGCCATTGCGAATGGGAAACTTACGTATCAGAAGTACCTGCAGATCTTCAGCGGACCGCGTTGGGAGAAGTTGGCTGCGAGAGGCGCTCAGACCCAGCGCGTGCTTTGGGCGAGCACTAGTACCAAGAATCCTGCTTACCGCGATGTCGTCTATGTTGAGGAATTGATAGGCAAAGACACGGTCAACACTGTTCCACCGGCCACGCTGGACGCTTTTCGTGAGCATGGGAGAGTGCGTGAAAGCCTGACTGAAAACATCGAGAGCGCGAAGCAGACAATGTCTGATCTGGCTAAAGTCGGCATTTCAATGAAGGAAGTTACCGATCAGTTGACGGTGGAGGGTGTGAAGCTTTTTGCGGACGCCTTCGACAAACTCCTAGAAGCGGTCGAGAAGAGTACACGTAACGAGGTTTCCCCCAAGGTAAACAAGCAAAATTTTAAATTGCCGCCGGACCTCGCATCGTCGGTGAAGACGCACATCGATGATTGGCGTGCGAACGGCAAGGTGCGGCGGCTATGGCAGCGTGATGCGTCTTTGTGGACAAACACCGACGAGGCGAAATGGCTGGGTTGGCTAGGAGTCACGGAAGAACAGACCGCTCGGCTTAGGGACTTCCGCCAACTGGCTGAGGACGTGAAAAGCGCGGGCTTCACTCACGTTCTTCTGCTGGGAATGGGAGGATCGAGCTTATGTCCCGAGGTGCTCAAAATGACCTTCGGGAAGCTCACGGCTTTTCCTGAGCTGCACGTGCTCGACTCTACCGATCCGGCACAGGTGAAGTCGTTCGAGAACAGAATCGATTTGTCGAGGACGCTGTTCATTGTTTCGAGCAAGTCCGGAAGCACGCTCGAACCTAACATTTTCAAACAATACTTTTTCGAACGTGCCAAAGAAGTGGCAGGGCCAGGCAAGGCGGGCAGCCAATTCATCGCAATCACCGATCCGGGCTCGAAGATGGAGCAGGTAGCCAGGTCGGATCACTTCCGGCACATTTTCCATGGGCTGGCTAGCATTGGTGGACGTTATTCCGCCCTTTCCGACTTCGGTGTTATTCCTGCGTTGGCAATGGGACTGGATGTCCTCAAGTTCCTCGATCGGACGGAGGACATGGTGCAAGCGTGTGCCTCTTCCGTGCCAGTTGAGGAAAACCCTGGTGCGGTTCTCGGCGTTGTCTTGGGCGCTGCGCATAACCTGGGTCGCGATAAGGTGACCATCATTACTTCTCCCGGTATTTCGGATCTAGGCGCGTGGCTCGAGCAGTTGTTGGCAGAATCCACCGGGAAGGATGGCAAGGGAATTATCCCCGTGGATCGGGAGCAAGTCGGGGAACCTGAGGTCTACGGCAAGGATCGACTATTTGTTTACTTGAGACTCGAAACCGCACCTGATGCGGCTCAAGATATTAAAGTCACAGCTCTGGAAAATTCGGGACAGCCGGTTGTTCGGATCTCGCTCGGTGATACCTATGATCTGGGCCAGGAGTTTTTCCGCTGGGAGATCGCAACGGCAGTGGCAGGATCCATCATCGGGATCAACCCTTTTAACCAGCCAGATGTTGAAGCCAGTAAAATTGCCACCCGCAATCTCACCTCCGAATATGAGAAAACGGGAGCTCTTCCGGAAGAAAGGCCTCTTATCGATCGCGACGGCATCAAGCTTTTTACTGACACGAAGAATGCTGAGGCATTAGCCAAGGCTGCCGGCAACGATCAATCGCTGGTCGGCTTCTTGCGGGCGCACTTGAATCGAATGCAAGCCGGCGACTATTTCGCCCTGCTGGCATATTTACAAATGAATGGCGCTAATGAGGACAAATTACAGGCGATCCGGCATATGTTGCGCGATTCTAAACGGGTAGCCACCTGTCTTGGTTTTGGCCCGCGCTTCTTGCATTCCACAGGACAGGCATACAAGGGAGGACCTGATTCTGGTGTCTTCTTGCAAATCACATGCGACGATGCCGTCGACTTGCCGATTCCCGGGCAGAGATACACATTCGGAATTGTGAAAGCCGCTCAGGCTCGCGGTGACTTCCAGGTCCTGGCCGAACGGAATCGGCGTGCATTACGGGTACACCTTGGCGAGGACGTGCAGAAGGGTCTCGTCACATTGCAGAGTGCAATCAAACAGGTGCTGGGCTAGCGTCTTCCCCGTCGAGGCCTGAAGTCGCAGCAATTGTCATTGCCACGACTGACTGACGGGGAATTTACATTCGGCAATGCAGCTTCCTGCCGGAGCCTTGTGCTCACGAATCACTATCGTCAGACAAATGGAGACACTATGCGACTAGGAATGGTCGGTCTAGGCAGAATGGGTGCGAACATGACACGGCGCTTGTTGCGTGGCGCTCACGAGGTAGTTGTGTCCGATCTCAGCGCCGACAACGTGAAGCATGTTGCCAGCGAGGGTGCGATCGGTTCTTCTTCGCTCGACGATTTCGTCGCCAAACTGCGCCCCCCGCGAATCGCATGGCTGATGGTACCGGCCGGCACCGCGACCGAGCAGACCGTCCAAGCACTGGCCCAGCGTTTTCAAAAAGGCGACATTATCATCGATGGCGGAAACTCCTTTTTCAAAGACGATGTTCGCCGTTCCAGGCAACTGCAGCCCAATGGCATTCACTATATCGATGTGGGAACAAGCGGCGGAGTTTGGGGTTTAGAGCGCGGCTACTGCATGATGATCGGCGGACCGAGAGAAGCGTTCGATCATCTCAATCCCATATTTAAGACCTTGGCGCCAGGTCGAGGCGACATTGCGAGAACACCAGGACGGGAGAACGTGCCGGGCACAGCGGAAGATGGCTACATCTACTGTGGGCCGTCGGGCGCGGGGCATTTTGTCAAGATGGTGCACAACGGCATTGAGTACGGACTGATGCAAGCTTACGCCGAGGGTTTCGATATCTTCCGCAACGCCAATTCGAATGAACTGGCTCCAGAATATCGCTACAACTTGAACCTGGGCGATATCGCAGAGGTCTGGCGTCGAGGCAGTGTAGTGAGTTCCTGGCTACTCGACCTTACCGCCATGGCATTAACGGAGAATCCCACATTGTCCGAGTATACGGGTTTCGTGCAGGACTCGGGAGAAGGCCGCTGGACGATTCAGGCGGCCATTGACGAGGCCGTGCCGGCGGACGTTCTTTCGGCCGCCCTCTATGCACGTTTCCGCTCTCGGCAGGAACACACGTTTGCCGAGAAATTACTTTCCGCTATGCGCCAGAAGTTCGGCGGCCACGTCGAACCTAAAGCTGGGGGCACAAAGGAGCTAGTCAGGACTTAATAGCGCCATTTACACTGTTCTTCCTGTAAATGGCGGCTCGCCTCCACATCTGTTGCTTTGAGTTCGGCAGGATTGCTGTCATTTCGTTCTCTGAGGATTAGCTATAGATGTCTCAGTCTGCGGTACTCACAGCACCCACTGCGAGGCGCGTCGGTAAACCGGGCGATCCATGTGTAATGGTCATCTTCGGTGCCGCCGGCGACCTGACTCGCCGAAAGCTTATCCCGGCTCTCTACAACCTCGCTAATGAACAACTGCTCTCGAGAGAGTTCGCGGTAGTCGGCCTGGCTCGAGGGCAAATGAGCACTGAAGAGTTTCGCAATAAAGTTTCACTGGACATCAAGCAATACGCGACCGGGCCCGTCGACTCTGATTTATGGGAATGGTTCGTTCGGCGCATGTACTACGTTCAGGGGGACTTTGGGGATGCGGAAGCCTACACACATCTGCGAGAAACTCTGGAGAAAGTTGACAAGGACCATTCCACACACGGCAATTACTTCTTCTATCTCGCGACCGCCCCGGATTATTTTGGACCTGTAATTGAGAATCTCGGCAAAACCGGTTTGCTGGCGGAGGGCAATCACCACTGGCGTCGTGTCATTGTTGAGAAGCCCTTCGGAAGGGACTTGGATTCCGCGCGCGCGCTCAACAAACAGATCCAGAAGGTGCTCGACGAGAAGCAGATTTACCGCATCGATCACTACCTCGGAAAAGAGACCGTACAGAACATACTCGCATTTCGTTTCGCGAATGGAATCTTCGAGCCCATCTGGAATCGGCGCTATATCGATCACGTCCAAATCAGCGTAGCTGAGACTGTAGGCGTGGAGTCACGTGGCAGCTACTACGATCAGGCGGGCGCTTTACGCGATATGGTGCCCAACCACATCATGCAACTGATCAGCTTGACCGCGATGGAGCCGCCAATTTCGTTCCAGGCGGATGCGGTACGAGACGAGCAGGCGAAAATCCTGCATGCGATTCAACCTCTCACCTCCGAAGAAGTGCTGCTGAAGAGCGTGCGTGGACAATACGGAGAGGGGATTGTCGCTGGGCAACGTATTCCTGCGTATCGCGCGGAGCAGGATGTCCCTTCGGACTCACGCACGGAAACTTTTGTGGCGATGAAATTGCAAATCGACAATTGGCGCTGGGCCGACGTGCCGTTCTATTTGCGGACCGGAAAAGCAATGCCCGTCCGCAACACGCATATCGTTATTCAGTTCCGGCGGGCGCCATTTGTATTATTCCGGGATACCCCGGTCGAAAATCTCACACCCAATCAACTTGTGCTGCATATCCAGCCGGAAGAAGGCATTTCTCTTCGTTTCGCGGCTAAAACCCCAGGCGCAGTTATGCGCCTTGGAACCGTGGACATGAATTTCGAATACGCCGATTATTTCGGTGTAACCCCCAGCACCGGGTACGAGCGCCTCTTGCACGATTGCATGATTGGCGATGCCACGCTTTTCCAACGAGCGGACATGGTGGAAGCGGGCTGGTGCGTGGTCAATCCCGTCCTCGACGTGTGGAAAGCTCTTCCGCCGCGTAACTTCCCGAACTATCCCGCTGGAACATGGGGACCGAAGGAGGCCGAAGACCTGATGGAACGCGACGGCCGGCGCTGGAGGAATTTCGACAAATGATCCTGGCCGGGGATATTGGGGGCACGCACGCGAGATTAGCCTTCTTCCAGGCTAACAATGGCCATCTCAAGCTCGTCAGTGAAACCGCATTTCGCAGTCGGGACTTCCCGGGTCTGGAAGCTATCGTTTCCGCTTTCCTCGATCACGAACCGCAGGGTGTCGATGCTGCCTGCTTTGGCATCGCGGGACCTGTGCGGAACGGTCGCGCCGAGGTCTCTAATCTGCCCTGGGTTGTGGAATCCTCTCGTTTGGCAAACGAACTGAAACTCCGATCGACTTTCCTGATTAATGATCTTGAAGCGAGTGCATGGGGCATCGGGATATTGGATCGAGGCGACGTCTTGACGCTGAACGAGGGCACAAGTTCTGCGGTCGGGAATCAAGGGGTCATCGCTGCGGGGACGGGATTAGGCCAGGCTGGCATGTATTGGGACGGCCGCCAGCATCACGTGTTCGCTTGTGAGGGTGGACACACCGATTTCGGACCTCGCAATGAGTTGGAGCTGGAGTTGCTGAAATATCTGATGGAAAAGTTCGAAAGGGTCAGCTACGAGCGCGTGCTGTCAGGTCCCGGCCTTGTCAACATCTATCACTTTCTTCGCGACACCGGACGTGCCGAGGAACCGCCCTGGCTGGTGAAAGAGATGTCCATTGGCGATCCCGGAGCCACTATTTCCAATATGGCTTTGGAAGGGAGATCGCAGCTCTGCGAGCAGGCGCTCGATATGTTCATTTCCATCTACGGTGCGGAAGCGGGTAATCTGGCGCTCAAGGTTCTGGCAGTCGGGGGCATATACGTGAGCGGCGGTATTGCACCGAAGATTCTGCCTAAACTGAAAGATGGTAGATTCCGCGAGGCCTTTTTGGACAAGGGTCGTATGCGACCTTTGTTGGAAGCTGTACCCGTTCGGGTTATTGTCAACGAAAATACTGGATTATTGGGAGCCGCTCGTTGCGCGGTTATCAAGAGCGCAAAAGCACTTCGATGATGGCCGGGCTCGAACGCTCTTAAGCGTAATCAGCCGACAGCAGTTGCCGACGACCGTTCTCTTCCCTGTAGCTGATTTCCACTCGCTTACCAGCCGGCAATCGGTTGCGTAAATCACCCTCCAAAACAATCATCCTCGGGACGCCTGATCCATTGGAGAGGTACACGACCGACTTGTTCGGCTGCCCGACATGCGCCTCATAGAACTGCACTCGCTCCACTCGGCCTCGGAGAATGCCTGCCGCCTCCGCCTCGCTCATCGTCTTGAATTGACGCGCGGCGTCGGGATGTTGCTTAAACCAAACCGCTCGACGACGCTGGCGCTGCAATTCCCAAATCGCATTCAGAGCGAAAATTCCGGAGATCGACAGCAGGATCAGCGACAGAAACAGGCCATCCACCGTTGTGATGGAGCGACTCATCAGCACCCACACGATACCAAGCAGTGGTAGGACCGCGAGTAGCGCCGAGACGATCAGCAACATAGGTTCTCCCAAGGAAGACAGCCGTACGAGTCACGTCGCAGGCTGGCGCATCACGTCGATGCGATCGTGCCACTAGAGTAGCAAAGGACGGGTTATGCAGACAATTTGGTTAAGAGTCTCGGCTGGCTATTGACTACGCCAGTCTGCGATCTCTTTCAGTCCTTCCGCGCGGGTCTGCTCGAATAGGCGTACACGGTGGCGGGAGTGTTCAAATTCATGAATGTCGGCCCAGACTTCGGCGCGCCAAGGCGCGTCATGAGTAGCAGACTCGCCGCAACTGGCGCAGCGGGTGTGTAGCTTGACCGGCAGGCGTGGTGTTTGGGAGCCTTCCTGAAGCTCTATAAAGATCGACCGTACTTCCTGGATTTCATCGTTCTTCCCCACGATGTGCTCATATCGCAGTAGGTACTCGAACCCCAATTTGCGGGCCTCGATCTCAGCTTCCATGCGGGTGTGAAAGGGACCGTATTCTGCGCGCATCTGCTCGGTCGAATCACATGCCATCCAAAATGTTTCCTTGTAAGCCATACCAGTTCACCCGGGGTCGGCCGCGGCACTGGGACTCTGGAGGGCGGCCTTGCGACAACATCCTGTATCCCGCAATCGAATTACCACGTTTTTACGCAGAGAAGTACCACGTTTCAATGATCTTGGCACAGTTCTGCGCGTCTTGCAGCATCCGGTAATGCAACCGGTTGCAGCGTTTTGCCCGTCCTTCTATCCCTACGCCGAGGGGCCGTGGGCTTTGGTTACTTGGAAGGTATCAGGGCCTGCCGCTAACATCGAGACGAAGGAAAGACCCGGGAGCGCAGAACCGGGAGTCCCGTCAATGGCAACCCGCCGCCAAATCCGCAAGGAAGTCATGCTTTCCGTCCGCATCTACGGGACCGATGCGAACGGCCGGCCGTTCTCCGATTGTGTCTCGACTGTGAATGTGAGCCTCGAAGGGGCGATGATCGAGGGCATGAACCGTCCCATCAAAGCGGGCGAGGTTATTGGCCTCTCCTACGGGAAGAACAAGGCGCGTTTCCGCGTACAGTGGGTGGGACAGCCGGGAACGGTTCAGCACGGGCGTATAGGGATTCAAAACCTGGTTGCAGGAACCTGCGTCTGGGACGTTCCTCTGCCGCAGAGCGACACGGACGAGCGAGGCCGGACCTTGGCTACACCCCGCCCTCAACCTCGGATGAAATGTTCAACCTCCGCGGAGTTGCGCCCACTGGGAGAAGCGCCACTCTGGAGCAAAATAGGTGACATCAGCGAAGGCGGTTGTTTTGTTGAGATGATGATCCCCTTAAAACCTGGCACGCGCCTCAAAATCTCTCTTTGGCTTAAGAACGACAAAGTTGCTGCCGAGGGCGTGGTCGCTAACAGCCGCCCGGGTTTTGGCGTGGGTATCCGCTTTACCGAGATGTCACCGCCAGACGTGGAGCGCTTGCGTGAATTCGTGAAAAGTCTGATCAGTATCCCTGCCCAAACGCTTTCCCGAGTGTAGCTTGCTGCGGTTTAGCTTGCCTGTTGCAGTTCGATGGCACGCGACCCGGCTATTCGTGCCGTATTCTCTTCCCGCAAACTGTCCAGCCACCCTCGGCCTCCGTGATTAGCCACGTAAAGTGCAAGTTCCAAGCGACTCCAGACGCCCAGTTTATCGAATGTAGTTCGTAAATAATTCTTTACAACCTGTTCTGTCGTGCCAACCAGCTTGGCAATTTCCCGGTTGGTCATTCCCTCCCAAACCAGGGTAGCAACTTGGCTCTCTTTCGGCGTCAGAGATTCATGTGGTTTTCGCACGATAACACCTCCCGTTGAAATAACGCGGTGGCTAGTTTCACTCGCTTGCGGCCCAGCCTGCGAATCATTCCTAGATCGCCGTATTTGCAACGGTTTAGCATCTCTTCTCCACTCGTGATGTGTTCAGTTGTGTTCAAAACTCCGGGAGTTTTCGCCATTATTGCACTCTCCTGGAAGATGACACGCTTACCCCCATGACATCGTTGGCAACTGTGTTCACTAGTCGCCGCACGCTATCGGCGACGGGCTGAGTGTAGACGTCCAAGGTTGTGCTGATATGCGTGTGGCGCAGATGGCTTTGCACGTCTTTGGGGCTGCCGAACTCCTGAGCGTTGGTGGCGAAAGTTCGTCTCAGGACCTGGAAATTAACCTTGCCCGTGATGCCCAGCCTGCGAGCCGTACGTCTCAGGTGCTCCCGCAGCCAACTCTCTGGGCGCAGGGGCACACCCGGCCTCGGGGACGGAAACAGCAGACTGTCCGGCGAATTGTCGGGCAGCCCCTCAAGCCAGGCGTTCAATACTGGCAGGATCACCTCGGGGATCACTACCGGAGCCTTGCTGGCCTTCGTCTTCGCCTTGCCGGGCTGCATGGTCCCTCGCCACGCCGTCCCTTGAACGAAGAAGTGGTCTCCCCTGAAAGAGCCACACTGCAAGCCGAATATTTCCCCGGGCCGCATCGCGCAGAATGAAGCGATCATCGCAATCAGTTGATCCCTGAGTGGCAGAGCAGTAAGCAGTTCCCGGGCCTTGTCTTTCGGCAGCACTGGCTTGTGCGGTTCTTTCGTCTCCGGGTTCACCAGCCTGCGTGCCGGGTTCTTCTGTATCAGGTCGGCATCGACTGCCTCCTCAAGAATCGCGGAGATCATGATGCGGCAGTGGTCAACAACCGAAAACGAGTAGTCTTTTCCCGCGAGTGTATTCAGGAATATCTGACACTTGAACTTATCGACTTCTGCCAATGGCGTCTCGCCAAGCGCAGGCAGGATGTGCGTCTCAAGATTGTTTAGGTTCGTCGCTCTCGTCGATTGTCGCCAGCCAGCCGAACGGAGAGGGAGGAATTTTTCCCGCACAAACCAACCGAAGGTCATATCAGAGACTGCCGGTTGTCGCTTCTCAGCGGCCTTGATGATTTCCTTCAGCTTGTCTGCGGCCGCCCACTTGCGCATCCTCGCTTTATCGCCCAAGTAGACGCCGCGATGCCGGCGCTTCTCATGGCCATGTTCATCACGGATGTAAACGTAGTAGTGGCCATACCAGTGTTTGTGACGTGAACCGCGTTCTTCGACCCAGCCGTCCTGATGTCGTGTTCTCATTCTTTGCCTGAGCCTCCACAGCTTAGGATTTTGGTCAGGCATTGTACTCTCCTGCTGTTGCAGGCTGTGAACACACAAGGTTGTCCGCAATGAATTTCTCGACATCCTGCTGTCGGAAACGGAGCACCGCTCGTTTGCCGCCGAGTCGAACGACGGGGATGCGGGGATTGCGGCGAGTCGCGTGATCGCGGACCCATGCGGGACTGATGCCGAGTAAATCAGCCACCTGCTTGAGTGTCAGTAGTGGCCCCGTCACTGAATCCTTCCGCGCAGTTCTTGTTCGTGCTGTGGAATCAGTTTTAGCGTCACGGTGCCCATGCCGCTGGTGATCACCCAGTAAACGGGATCGGGCGGCTGGGCTGCCTTCAATTCAAATTGCATCTTGCGCATTTTTCGCTCGGCATCGGCGATCTCTATGCCGATCATCCATTCGCACCAGCCGGCGATCGCGGAAGAACCTCGCATTCTCTGTGTCATAGAACCGTGGCCGGTCTTGTTGTAGTGATGGACGATGCCGATCCCGCAGCCGATCTCGCGAGAAATCTCGTCTAGCTTCGCGAAGACCTGGCGCATCTCGGTATTGTCGTTCTCGTCCTTGGTGTGCAAGGTGTTCAGCACATCGAGAATCAGGAACTCAGGCTTCACTCGTCTGAGGTCGTCGATCAACTCGGAAAGCTGCTCGCTGTTGTCGAGTAAGAGCTGCTTCGACTGCTGGCGAGTATTGATCCACAGATTTGTTTCCAGAACGCTTGGGTTCTCTGGTGCCTTGGCAGCAAACAAGTGTCGGAAGCGCCAGGCAGTGAGCGACGGGTTGTCTTCCCGACTCACGTAAGCCACCTTGACCGGGCGTGGCACCCTGAAGCCGAGAAACTGAACACCGAGCGCCAAGCAAATCGCTAGGTCGATTGCAAGCCAGCTCTTGCCTGTCTTCGGCTCGGCAACGATCGCGCCATTGGCACCGCGCTCCAAGATGCCCTCGACCATCCAGTTAATTTCCTCGGTATCGGAAACTGCGAATTTAGGAACCGAGATGAAGAGCTTCGGTCCGCCTGTCATGACTGGCATCCACTGCGCTGTCGCCTTGATCTGCTGGAGGAGTTCATCCGCGGAATGCGTTTTCAGGTAGTCGGAAACGTCACCTTTTTCAGGGAGCCCAGGTAGGGCAACGATTTTCACGCGGTGCGTGTAACGATAAATCGAGGCTGCGACCTGCTCCGCATGTTTTCGCCCATGCTCGTCATTGTCTGGGAAGATGACGACCGTCTTGCCGGCGAAGTACACCGCGTAGTCATCTCGCCATTTGCCTGCGCCATCGAAGTTCGTGGTCGAGGCCACGAACCAGTTCTTGTCACGGTTGCTAAGATTCAGGGCGCGCAGGTTGTCGCTGTCCTTCTCCCCTTCGGCGATCATTACAAAGTTTGCGACCAAGACCTCGGGCAAACGATAGAGCGGCTTGTGACCATCTTCTAGCTTGTAAACCCAGCCGCCTTTGCGGTCGGGTCTTCGGAGGACAAACCGCTTTCCAGGAAAGCGAAGTTTCTCGAATACCAGACGGCCAGCGTCATCGTGGTACTGATACACGGCCTCGGGCTTCGAGCCGATGAACGAAGTCTGTTTCTCTCCGATCAACTCGGCGACATTCGCTCTGGCTGTGTCCTGATCGCAGGTCGAGAATTTCATCTCGAAGTCGAACACTCCGCCGCCACCGCAGCCAGCAAAGCATTTCCAGACACCCTTCTCCAGGTTGAGCGACATCGATGGGTTCCGGTCCTCATGGAACGGACATTTGAACTTCTGCTCCGACTTGGAGCTGAAGCGCTGGCCCCCGAGTCGGGATTCGTAATACTTGCGAATTTGATCCCGGGGGAGCATCACGCCTCCCTTAGTCCAGGAATTTCGGAAAACAATCTCCGCGCCAGCTTTAGTGACTGACGATCGCCACGAAGACCGAGGCGAACGAGCGCGTGCTTGAGTTGCTTCAGGGCATCAACATGAACGCGATGCTCGCGGAATGGATCAACCTGTTGGTCAAAAACGCAAGCATTCACTACGTTAGTCGTCATGATCACCTCCAGAGACTGGGTCCCGGTGCCATGTTTTCAGGACTTCTTGCATCTTCGGGTTCGGCGCCACCGGAGTGGTGTCAACGAGGAGCGTTGGTGTTGCCTTCGACGCTTGCTGCTCTTGTCTGTTGGTTGCTGGATGAGCCGTTGTCGCAAGCGCACTATTCTGCTGGCGTCCCAGCCAAGAGACGATAAACCTCGGAACCCCCTTTGCGGTTTTGCGTTTGTTTGGATTGGCCTCAAGCCAGGCGCGCATATGCCGGAGCTGCGCAAGCACATCGACGCCAGGAAAGCACTCTGACCACTCGGAAACCTGCTGCCGAGTGACCGGGTACTCAGTGTGTCCTTTGCCGACACAAGGAAGGGTGATTACCGAAGCGACCGGCTCCGAAGCCGACTTGTTCGGCTCGGAGCTAATGGTTTTAGATTCTTTCTTTTTATTTTCCTTTTTCTTGTCTCCGAATCGATCCGAATCGATCCGAATCGGATTGTGTGTATCCGAATTTCTATCCGAATTAGCGCTCGCCTTCGACTTCTGGTTTTGGTAGTAGCGTTTGTTCGCTAGCCGATGCCGCTCGGCTCTGTCGTCTTCCCAGCAGAGATTCCGGTACTTGGCACGGTTAAGGATGAACCAACCGCCAGCGACAGCTTCAATACGACGACCGTGATGTTCAGGAGATCGCGAGTACTCGTCCGGCTGCTGAAGTTTGTCCAGGGCTCGTTTGCAGTCCTCGACGGATACCCGGGCGAGAGTGGCCAGTCCGGGAATCGAACCGGCAACATACCCGTCACGATCCGAAAGTGCCAGAAGTGTGATCCAGACGATCCGAGTCGGATGATCCTCATTCCAAACCGTCGACGCGACAATGGTTCCAAACAATTTGGTGTAGCCGGACTGGATCATGATCGGTTTCTCCTCCACGACCGGCACTCCCGGCAACGCGCTTCGTGCGCATCCAGCCATGCGTTGAGCCTGACCAATTCCTCAAATATCGCTCTCCAGAGTTGTTTCTGTTCCGACCCAATCACATCGGCGCTTAAAGCGCGAAGGCGTTGGCGGTAGTCGGCGACCGCGCGACGAAGTTCCTGACCCAGACAGACTGGCAAATTGGCAGCCGTCATGCATTCTCCGATCGTAGCGTGTTCAACATGTGTGAGAACGTCAGCCAGACGATCCAGGCTTCGTCGTCGGCCAAATTCGCTGTCGGCTCGGCGTGCGCGTTCGAGCAACAAACGGGCTTGTGCCAGATGAACACGAGCTTCAGGGAGATGGTTTGAACGTCGGGTAGGCGGGATTGGGAGTTGCGGGGTTACTGAAGCAGTGGTACGGTCTTGGTTGTCCATTAGATTTCATCCCCCAGATGAAGATGGCGGCGCCTGCAAGCGCCGCTGTTTTTTGGGCACGAAAAAGCTGCCAGTTTCCCGGCAGCTTTTTTGGTGACACCCTGAGATGGATAGGTAGTTAAAAGGTTTTTAGGTACGGCTCTCCGCTAAGATGCGTTGCAATTCTGACGCCTTGATGAGAATTTTTCGTCCTACGCGAAGGCATCGTAGACGGCCTGTCTTGATGTCGTTCCGCAAGGTCCAGTGGCTGCGGCGCAAGACCCCCGCAGCTTCGTCGATGCTCAGCAGTCGTTCAAAGCCAAGCGCTTCCACGGAATCAAGGTTCTGAGTTGCCATCTTTTCCTCCTGACGCGAAACCGAATTGCAGCCGCATCGGTGTCGTTCGACACTGCCGCGCAGTCGATGAATGCCACCGGAGCGAGGACTTGAAATTGTTTAGGGACACTTGTAGACGCGAAGGGCCGGATTAGATTTCGACTCGGCGTTATCCGATCGCCGTTTCCAAGTTTCTAGGCTTGGACAAACACGACTAGGAGCCTATAGCTCATAGCAAGGCCAAGTTATCGCAAGTCTTACAATCACGTCAAGGAGAATTTGTTAGTCGGGCGCAGTTCCGTTGCAATTTTTCAAAGTTTACTAGCCACACGCTCCAGCGTCTGACTGTGAGACTCGAAACCGATGGCCAACCGGCAGAGTCTTTCACGATGAAACGAGTTGGCACCCTCTGCCGCTTGTTGCAGCAAATCAGCAACTTCCTTGACGCGCGAAACGCCTGCCCTCACCAGTGTCGATTGTGCGCTTTCGAGGAACTGAGCCATAAGGGCCTTCAGTTAAACGAGCTGCGTGAATACGCCGCCCGGCGTGGCTGCCGGGTGGTGGACGAGTATGTCGACGAGGGTGTCTCCGGCAGCAAAGAGTCAAGACCGGCGTTGAATCGCCTCATGGACGCCCTGGCCGAACTGGAAGCGCTGGGCATCGCGTTTGTCAGCTTGCGCGACAACCTCGACCTGAGCACGCCGTCTGGCCGACTGAGGTTTCAGATCATTGGCCCATGGCAGAATTTGAGAGGGAGTTGACGGTGGAGCGCGTAAGGGCTGGCTTACAGAACGCACGCTCAAAAGGCAAGCGTCTGGGCAGGCCACGTCGAGAGTTGGATGTCGGCCGCATAGCTGGAATGCGCAATGCTGGCCTTTCCTGGCGCGCGATTAGGCGTGACTTGGGCGTGGACCCCACGCTTGCGTGCCGTGCGCTCGCCAGACCGTAGACGCAGCAAGCTGTGAGACCCAACCCCCGCTCATGCCAGAGCGGGGTTTTATTTCCGTAGCAAAAACCTGCCAGGAGTGCTTTCCCGTAAGTAGTTTGTTTCTCGGCACCGAAACGTGCAGTTCTGCCCGTAGCAAATTCACTTGTTTTTGCTACACGAGACTGACCCGACCGTGATCACAACCCAGGGAATGGCATGGGTAAAGACCTTGCGCTGCACGATGTGTTCCCAGCAGAAGGGGCTAGGGTCAGAGCCTGGTTCGACCAGATCGACCGTGATCACGCCGTCTCGCGGCCCCAGAACTCCAGGTTTGACTTCAACCACACCTGAGAATGCGCTCGGCTCGCAGATTGCTCCTACGCATGTAGGCCCATGACCCGCAAACGCACCGAGGTGTTCCGTCCCCTTAAACGCGCCCGTCAATGGCTGACACTTTATAGGCTCAAAAACTGTCCGGCCATAGCTCTTAAGGTGTAGTCGGCCATCTCGATGATAACTTGTGTGAACGTTCCATTCTCCGTCGGCTCGCGGCATGAATACGAAATACTCTGGTTTCGATGAGCGTCGAACCCAGAGCGCCAGCCAGAGACAAGAACCATCACGGACGGCAACTGCATAGCGGTGTTCACTCGAGGCCTGTTGCAGCTTCATCAGCCCCACTTTAGGAGTAACAGATCGCTGCGCACTGATCTGAGCAAAATATTCTCGCCATCTCTTCAGTTCTTCAGGCGAAGTCGTCGCAGGGTCGATACCTTGGTACTTCAGCCAGCCCTCGAACGTTGCTAAATCGTCTTCGCTAATGAACTTGTCCACGTCCTGGTCTCTACTGAAACCCAGCCTGACACTCCTGCCATTTAGGATAACGCTCGCAGCGTATGGCGCCAATAATGGCAGCGTGTGACGTACACAGGAAGGACACAACAACTGGTTAGATAAGTGCACGAATTGCGTGCTCAACCCAGAGGGTTCGGCGATGTCTGCAATGGGACCTCAGAAAAGCGACGTATCCCGCAGCCGTTCGGCCCTACCTACTGCGAGGTTTGTGGTACTCGACGTATTACGGTATGTTTGGACACTAAACTCAACCGCAGAGAGAAGCCTCCAAGCAAGGGGGCTTTTCTCTCTGCAAGAAAGAAAGGGTTCCTATGCGCAAAGAAGGATGGTTGCTAACCGCGATTGTGATCGTGATCGTATTCGTATTCGCGTGGCCTAACCCAACCCGCTGCTACATTGTGCATCAGCGCAAAGACGGCTCCTGTCCTCGCGGCTACATTTCGCAGACCCAGATATTCTTCGGACCTGATAAGCTCTTCTTCACCGAAGCAGACGGTACGGGACAGTATGCCTGCTTCGATATTCGCCCCCCTGCGGTGATTGACAAGAACAACCAGAATGGCGTGGGTCTAGGGAAAGACCTCTGTGTGGATTTTCTCAGGCCCGGGGAAAAGAGCGCTTACCCGCCTGAGCACTCACTGATTTTATGGAACTAAAAACCGCGTAAGCCCAACCCTTGACCCTGGTGTATGCCTGCTAAACCGTGCACCGGCACGATGGTGCCATTGCTGAGCTTCTGATGCTCATCTAGTTTCGCATCGCTACGATCTCGGTCTCTCAAGCATGGGGAACGTTCATGCCCCTGAAGCATTCTAATCATCGCGCTGGTCTTAATGTGTCCGCCTCGCTTGCAGGCCAGTCGGATTCCGGGAAGAAAATGCGGGTGTTTATTGAAGATCGGGTCTCGTTCGAGGCGTCTTCCCGTGCAATTGGAGGAGACAAAGACAATGAAAACTAAGCTGACCTTGGTAGTAGCTATGCTCTTACTGATGGGGAGCGCCTTAGCTCAAACGCAACCCATCGCGCTAGTCGAGGTCAACGGCAACTGGCAGGGAACCAACGTCACATCCAAGGAAATCCTTGCCTATGTGGTCAACCTTAGTAACCCTCACTACACAATTCTCGAACATGACTACTACTTCAAACCACACGGTGTACAACCGGGAGCTTTGGAGCACATGCACACCTTCGACCCCAATCATCAAGCACAGGTGTTGTGGGTTCAGTTTGTAGACGGTACGGAGTGGGGAGATCACACAGTCGGGCAAAATCTACTAAACCAACGTGGGCCTCTGCTCCAGGAGATGAACGCCATGATCGATGCGTACTCGAAAGGAGGCGACAAAGGACTATCGGACTATATTGCCGCTGCCCGGAACGACGACTACTTTGCATTATCTATGGCAAGAGAACAAAAGCGTGCCGGTGTCGATGGGGTCGTGGGGAGACTGAAAGTTAACCTATCATCAGTGGCAGAGCACGAGAAAGTGTTTGCTACTCACTAAGACGATGAAACTAACATTAACACTGCTTTCTCTGCTGTACCTTGCAGGTTGCACTCGTGGCTCTGCACGCGACATGAGTCACGAGTGTGATCACATTCCTTATCTCAGGAAGGCTTATTTCACTCCATGCCCTGAGGGATACGAGTACGACGAGAAGTATTTCTATCAAGGCACGGACGGTCGAACCTACGGCAGTTGCAAGCTGAAAACTCCGACCGACAACCGGGATTGCAAAATCAGGATGGGTCCTCGTTACGAACTGTAGGAACGGAGCGATGAGAACTCTCTTATTGGTCCTGTCTCTGCTGTTAATTGGGTGCAGTCACAAAAACTGCACCGTAATCCCGAAGCCACCGGAAGGATGCCCTAAGGGGTACGTCCAGGTGGATGCGAGCAACCCGGACGGGACATGGAACTGTATCCTGGACGAGCCTGAAAAGGGTTGCACCGACCCCGTGAACGGAAAGAAGCAACAACGCAGTCGCAGCAACCGCACCAGAGGTCATCCCTTGACCCGCCTTCAGAATCAGGGCGAACTTCAATCCTAGTCCCACGCGACGGGTGCCGCTTGCAGAACCTGTTTTATTTCATCCTTGGTTAGATGGGCTTTGTCGGCAGCGGCCTGCCAGGTACGCAACATCTTTGGTAGGTCTGCAAGTTTTCACTGTGGCTGTTAAAGCCAGAGTCGCGGCGCAGTTGTTTCCACAACCCAAGGTCGTCCACGAGATAATGGACGTAAGAAAAATACGCGAACTCGACTTCATCTCATACGAGTACCCCAAGACGCACATCAGTTCCCATTGAACTAGCTATCTTCTCTTCTGGGCTTCCTTTTGCAGGCTAGTTCCCCGCAGTTTCTCCTAGCAACAATAACCTAACATGTGCTAGGATTAGAGAGAAAAGACATGGCAACCCGCTCGTCGTGCCCGAAACATAACGTGCCACTGGTCAGGGTCGTGATGACCTTCTGCCCGGCGTGTCGTGGTTCTGTGATCAGCGAGCGCAAATCGCGGGCATCGAGGAAGAACGGGCGCCAAGGCGGGAGACCGGTGAGCAGCAAGGTTAGCAACCCAAAAAAGCGTTAAAAACAATAGCGCGTCGCGCCGGTGCTGGTAACACCGACACGACGCTGACCAGAGTCGCCTGATAGGAGGCAACCGTGGCTAAGAACCACCGTAGCACTACCGCTTCGTTCCCTCAACAAAGGCCCGCAATTCCCCGAGTGGCACTCTATGCTCGAGTTTCAACCCTTAAGGGGCAAGATCCCGAAATGCAGTTGCGGGAGCTGCAGGAGTACGCCTTTCGGCGTGGCTGGTCCGTTATAGGAGAACACGTCGACACAGGTGTGTCAGGCTCTAAGGAATCACGTCCTGCACTAGATCAATTGATGTCAGACGCGCATAAGCGGCGCTTTGATGTCGTGGTGTGTTGGAAATTCGACAGGATGGCCCGATCGGTATCTCACTTGCTTCGAGTGCTTGAGACTTTCAATGCCCTTGGAATTGCCTTCGTCAGTCTCTCAGAGCAGATCGACACTACGACGCCGGCGGGAAAGATGGTGTTTACCGTGCTCGCTGCTGTTGCCGAGTTGGAAAGAAGCCTGATCATTGAGCGCGTAAGAGCTGGAATTCGCAACGCGAAGGCCAAAGGCAAGCATCTTGGTCGTCCTCGGGTCATTGTCGATGCCCTAAGAATAGCCACTCTGCGTGCTCAGGGCCGCTCGTGGGCGGAGATTAAGGCTGAGATGGGGGTAAGCAAGGGAACAGCGCAACGGGCAATCGCCAGCTTGCCCAAAAACCTGCCTGAACTGAGTCCTGCAAGTGATTGAACCCGCACATCAAGAACTCAGCGAGAAGGTCTGCCCAGAATCAGGTCTTATTGAGCAAACATGCTTACAAAAGGAGTCTTTCGTGCAAGCACAATTCAGCCAAATACATGCTTTGTTTTCAATGCTGAAGTACTACATTGTTGGGGGGGCTTTTGTGAACACGCGGCGCGAGTGATCTTTCAGGTATCTTCCTCTTCGCCCATGGCTTCAGGGCTACTTTCGCCGCTCGTGTCTTCTCTACCAGTGAGCATCAATGCCTGCACGTTGTTCAGTAACTTGGCTGCACGCCTATCTAGGTTCATCCTCTGGATCTTTGGCCGCGAGCTGTTCGCGGCAGTAGGCATGGCAGCAATCAAAATCGCCTCGACTTCGTCTCGATGTAACGGGTCAGTGATTTCGAAAGCGGAGAAGTAGTTCCAGAAATTGTATCGTCGTGCGTTAGGCTTAAGCGCGTGTGTGCCGAGCCGCTTTATGAGCGGTTTGCTAGTCTTGCCGATGTAGTAGGGCTCGTCGTCCCGATAAAGGATATAGACGCCAGGGCTGCTAAGGCACGCTCTGAGGACGGTCTTTCCCTCCTTCATATGGAAGAGAGCACGAGGCCACATTCTGAAGAACTGACGGGTTTTCCAGGCGCGCTTCATCGCACTCCATTGGGTCGAGCTTTAAGGAATTTCAGCAGACTCTTTCCATATGACTCCCGATCAACCTGGCATTCCCAGATCGTTAGGGATTGCCAACCTCGTTTGCGCAATTCCCGCCGAGCAGCACCATCTCGCATGCAGTTTTTTTCCAGCTTGGGCTCCCAGTATTCAAGACGTGACTTCGGCATGTGTCCGCTTCTGCAACGACGGTGTTGGTGCCAAAAGCAGCCGTGAATGAAAACCACTTTTTTCAGCCGTGGAAACACGATATCTGGCTTGCCAGGAAGGTCCCGCCTATGCAAGCGGAATCTAAACCCAGCCGCATGCAGGAAGCTGCGGACGCGGAGCTCGGGCGTCGTGTTCTTGCTTAGCACCCTGCTCATCACACGGCTTCGGGTTTCGGGAGAAAGAAAATCCATGGGCTAGTTTCCATTAGCTGGAGGCCGATTAAATGTGAAAGTTGCTCGGGCGATCTTCTCGCGTACCGTATTGTCCGATGCCATGTGATCAAGAACATCTTCGAGAAAATTTCGCACATGTGCTATCGAAGCTTCTCGATCTCGTCCTGGCCGAATCGCAAAGGCACCAAGCCCAGGCAAGATTTCTTGGAATCCGAGCCATGCGTGGTATTCGGGTTCGTGTTCTTGCGTGCTATCGGATTCCAGGCCTGGGAAAAGGATGTATGCGCCTTCGGACCTTCGGATAGCGTCACGATAGGAATGCATCTTCAGGAGGTCACCACGTTGAAATGTCCCGGAATTCTCCTGCTGTTTGAGCTTCTCCAAATCGTCCGTTTCACTGCCAAATAGTTCGCGAAGCTTAGCCACACTATATTTAGCATCGAAGTGGATGTGCACGATCTGCTCGGTGAGTTCGGCATCCTCCCTGCTTTTACCATCAGGCCAAAAGGAAATGGTAAAGTCAGGGCGCATTTTCCTAGTCCATGATCCTGCTGAAGGATAGCTCCTTCGATATGAGAGACGGGCTTGAAGCGTGTCCGTTTGGCCAGCATGGAACGTACGATTGTAGTTAAACTGAACACGAATATTCTTGCTTGAACGATTGATCCGAAATCCTGCAGGTTCTAACAGTTCTCCACGTTTCAGCGCCAGGCTGAATCCGTCGGCGGCTGGCTTCAGGACTGAGCGTAGATCTCCAGCGCTATTCGCGGGAGACCAGCTCCGCACGATTTCCCAGAGAACGAAGAAGAGCCAGTATTCATACAAGGCGGCGATATCCCGTTTACCCGCTCCATAGACGTCTTCTCCACCTTTCCATGCGAGACGGGCAGCCGCTTGAAAACGTATCCATGCATGGAGCACTTCTCGATAGCCAGATTTTCGCTGCAACACTGGACTGGAGAGTGGGAAAAAAGTCATGTCCGAAATATCTGCAAAAAAATCATCGGAGATGATCTCCTCAATCTGCTGCCTCATCGGCAGAACTTCTCTTTCGGCGACCGCGGTTGTCGCCTCGCCTCGCTTTCGAAGAGCCGCATCGGTGTCAGCCAGAAACACCGCAAATGAAGTTAGCGCATATTTCACGAACCTATTCTCGACGGTGTCCACGGTCTCTTCGTGAGAATTGACGGCAAAGGTTTCGGGCAGAGAGGGACGATCAAAGCCTAGGCTTGCCAGTTTCTCTGCTAACGGGTGGGCTTCAGGCAATGAGGTACGTGGCTGCCGTGAGGCGATCTGAAGCATGATTCGTGGATCAGCAGGTATGTTCTGACCGAGGCCAATTACGTTTTCTCTATTCCGCAGGATGTTATGCGGATTTCTGAGGATCTGTTGAACTGCCTGCACAAATTCCGCACTTTCAAGCAACCCTCGAACAAAAAAGAATCGCTGCATCAACGTTTCGGTGTCTTCTGTCTCGGAATGTGTCAGTCGCAACTCGGACGGCGAAGTGATCTGCAAAAGCAGATCAACTGAAGCGCTCGCAATTTCCTGCAGCATCGCGCGGTAATCATCTCGATATCCGACCTTGCGAGAGCGAACCTCGACGGCAACCGATGCGCACCGCTCACCATTATGCATTAAGCGCAAACGGAGCGAGCCTGTTCTCAACCCTGGTGTGATACTTCCGCGATCAATGCTTTCCGCCCCAACGAGAAACCGCTCGACAATGCCAGGGGTGTGTTCCACCCGATAGCCAGGGCGGTCCAATTCATATTGATACGTTTCCCCCTCTAGAAGCTGAGTTGTTTCTTCACCAAACTCAAAAGCTTCCTCGCGGGGAATTGTCCGTAATACTTCCAGCCGCTCGTCAGCCTCACTTGCAAGTTTGAGATTTGCAACTAGGAGGCCTTCGGGTGACAAGAATGCCAGCGTAGTCTCTGAGCGTCGGATCGCCACTTCTATGCCTCTGCGAAGCTTACGAATCCGTCTCGCTGAACGCGGAGTAACATGCGGTCTATTTTCTTGACCGTCCTCGGGAAGAAATCCGTTGGAGGCACAGCTACCACCCCAGCTTGCGTTGTAGTTGGGGCCCCACGCGCTGCTACCTCCGCCGCTGCACGAATGTCCTGTGCGTTCGCCAACGTATTGCCATTCCAATTGTGTTGCGTGGTGCAATAGGCCCGAAGTGTTCGGAGCACGGGTTCCAGATTCTTTCGCGACCCGTGTAGGCGCGGCAGAATCTTTTGAAGTATCTGCACGTCCAGGGCATCTCGTAATCCCTGTGCTGCCGCATCAGCAGTAGCGGGCTGTGTGAGTCGCATCGTATGGAAGTAGCAGAAGCGAGTGATCTCCCATGCCGTCCGCAGGCCGAATTCGAGGTTATGTCCTTGGAGAAGCTTGAAGAGGAGCAGTAGCTCCGCCGACATGAGTCCGTGTCTATCCCCAAGACCAGCTAGATCGGGCGTGGTTTGCGCTTCTGCAACGAATGCAGGTCCGTATACGCTGCCTTGACCATTGATGGCTTGATCATCTGCCTGTTGAGCATCTTCCAAGAAAGTCGTAAGCGCGGTCTCATCGGTTCGGAATTCCATTACGTTTGCGCGATCAAGGACCTTCGGCGAGAACATGTACGTAGTTTCATCCACATTCACCGTGCCCATAATGAACAAGTTTCGTGGAAGGCCTTCGATTTGGCGAGGTACACCTTCTCGGTCTCCAGCATCGCTGTGCAGATGCAAAGGTTCCGTTTCTGTTTCGATTGCCGAAAGAAAATCGGCGAAATATCTTTCGACGTGAGACAAATTCATTTCGTCCAAGATAACAAAGTGCGGATCGTTCGGGTGAGCTCGGGCCCGAAGAAGCAGATCCAGTGTTCGTGTACGCCGATACTTCGAGCTGTCCAAGGCATCGGGATATCCAAGAAGCACTTCTCCCGATGTCCAATTCGCCCCAACTCTAACAATTGCGTACTGCTCTTCCGAACCACAAATCCATCGGGCAAAGAAACGTGCGATTGAAGTTTTACCTGAGCCAGAAAGTCCTGTAAGGATTACAAATCTCTTCGCTAGTAAGGACCCCACCAATCGTCGTACTAGTTCTGGCTCGAAAACTAGCCCCGCCGCCGAGAAATTCTGCGAAGCTGCATCACATAAAGCCGAGATGCTTACATCCGCAATTGCAGTTGGCGCAAAACGGCTGAGCCTTTTCAACACACTTATGTCCCACGGAATCCATTTCTCTTCGTTCCCTACCTGGCGAATGCCGTTCACATTTTCGAGCATCTCCAACAGAAACTTTATCCGCCTTCGGCGGGTATCTGTGACCACTTCACCGTCAGGACCCGCCGCTATGGCTTGTGCGAAGTCATCTGTCCCTGGGCGAAAATTGCGAACTATTCCCCAGTAGATCTCATCGAACGTGAGCGCTCGATTTGCTTCAAGAAAACCAGCAGCCAACGTTGCAAAGGGCCTTACCCCATTTCCTTGAAATTGCTCGAATGCTCGCAGGAAGGCTTCAGATGGATCAACGCGCCCCTCGAGGACGGCCTTGCCGAGAGGCATCAGATGAAATTTCTGATGCTCTAAGCTGAGGAGGTGGGTGCGCGTCCAAGCATTCGGATAGTCTCTGAAGAGCGGCCTGAAGCTGCCGTCCGTATCTTGTGAATGCCAGGTTTCAGTCGGGAACCGCGCCTCTAGTGCTGGATAAATCGCGGCATTCGGGTCGTACACGTCCTCGCCCTCATGCTGCGCAATTATTTCGAGGACACCCTTCCATTTTGATGGCTTCCACAGGCCCTCGCGACCACCATCAATTACAGGCCAATTGTCTGCATACTTGGCGGGTATAGGCTATTCCTCACTGAACAAATGTTGTTGGTCTAGGAGATGGAGAACTCTTTGTAATGGTATCCGTGATTTGTCAAATAGGTGGAAGCGAATCTCATTACCGATTGCCGCAGCGAGCAGTGGGGGAACTGCATTTCCAACTTGGCGGATAGGATGTCGGGATGTGCCCGAAAACTCCCACCAATCGGGGAAAGTCTGAATCCGTGCAGACTCCCTCGGAGTGACTTCTCTGGGCTCGATTGGATGGATATGGCCTTTTCCCCCACCTTTGTCTGAGCCGACAATGATAGTAAAGCTAGGCCGCTGCAGATCAAGCTTGTTGATCCGCGTACATCTGTCGCGCTCGCCTGGGCTCATCGAGGCGTACCGTTCCATGATGCTTCTACTGTGTTCGCGACCTATATGGTTTGGAATTCGTGGCGAGCAGGAAATCGGCAGATTTCGGAGAGCATGCCGAACAGTGCGGAACGGGTAAAGTTCAAAACCCCCGAGCACAGGGCCTTCGACGCAAACTGGAGGGATGCTCGGGATAACCTTGCCGCTGATGTGGCCGATTACGAAGACGCGATCTCGGTATTGTGGCACTCCGTAATCCACTGCATTCAATCGAAACACGGAGAGACGATACTTTAACCCACGGGCGGGGCGCTCTAGAGACGTGCACAATCGCTTGAAGACGCTGCCGCTTTCAATCGTTAGCAGACCATATACGTTTTCGAAGACGAAGGCCTTCGGGCGAATCTCGCGTAACAATCGCAGATATTCAGACAACAACTGTCCGCGGGGATCACGCGTTCCCCGCCTCTTACCGAAAACACTGAACGCTTGGCAGGGCGGTCCACCACACAACAAATCGACCTCCCCACGATCGAGGCCAACCTTCCGAAGTAGATCCTTGCCCGAGAGTTGACGAACATCGACCCGCTCGATGCAAGCATTTCGTAAAAATGGCTTGTCCAACTCTTCAGCCTTCAGCTTTCCCATCTGAAGAGTATGGCAGCTATGCTCGTCAATATCGGAAACGTAAACAGAAGAGAATCCGACAGATTCGAGGCCCAAGTCCATTCCGCCAGCGCCCGAAAATAGCGACACCATGCGCAAGTCCTCAAGCTGCTCAGACGAGATTGCAGAAGTGGAGTTCTGGGTAATTGCTTCAGCAAAGCATCCCACGCCACTGCCCTCCGACGCTAAATTTCCTAGGAAGCTCGCGGGGCCACAAGGGGCAACCGCATTTGGTCTTGGTGCTCGTCCAGGAATCTCGATACGGCGATACGGATGATCCACGCTACGGAAACTTCGTTAGTCTCCGCCAGTGCGGCAACGCGTTTATATTGATCTCCTGTGAGGATCACCGATGTCCTGACAGTGTCTTTCAGGTGTAAAGCCATGCTGATTACCTTCACTTGTTTGCTGGATTGGTAGGAATCCTACACTCAAAAAGTGGTGCATGGTTCACCAAAACTCACTTTTCTGTGCAAAACGAGGCGGAATCGAAGACTCCCAGCCACTTGCACCATCCGCGGAGCTTTTTAGCCAAGTTAAAATTAGCAAAAGAAAAGCGAAAGTCAAGTTAATATGCAGTAGGAGTGCCAAGATGGTAGTGGACATTTATCACGACGAGTGCAAAGAGGACGGGTTCTGGCACGGGTTCCTTTTCGTGCCTCGGCAAACTCGCGGAGCACTATTGGCTCTTCTTCATCAGGCGAGGCTCAATACTGGCTACTTTCACCGAATCCATTACGTTGAGGTAGGCAGAAAAGCAAAATCCAACCATCAGAAGTACGTCGTTATCCAGGCATGGACGACAATCGGGTGTAGCGCACTGCAGCAACGAAAGCTTAGTTCGCACAGGCCCGTCGTACTGCTGGGTTTCAATCCCCACAAGAGAACACCACCTGAATATCGTTCCCTCGACTCGCTCCTGAAATGCAGGTTTATCCTCTTTCGGGAGAACGACAATCATCAAAAGATGTTTGCGACGATTTCTCATCTTCAGCGCATAGAGACGACGTTTCGGATCGCCATCAAAGGCGGAGTGCACAAGCTATTCAGTGCAACGGACCCTATCCAGATTGGGAACGTTTTTATAGACGGAGATGAGCATTACGTCGGAACGTACGGTCGTAGGCTGAGCGTAAACCGTACCCTGCGGCGGATGGCAGCCGAAAGCCGTGAATACGTTTCCTTTATTTCCGATCCATCGCTAATTGCGCAACGAAGTGACCACAATAAGATCGAAATCGAACAATCGGCTGAAGACAGTCATCTCCTGCAACTTTGTGACGTGTTGATCGGCGGGTTTCGTTTCCATAGCTGCATTGGCGACCCAAGTCACCCGCGATACGCGATGAGCCTACCGTGCCAGGAGCTGCTAGAACACGAGCAGAACAATGGGGCCCGAATGGGCAATAGTCGCTATCGGAATGGTTTTAGCATTCAGCAGGCGTGGCTGGAAAATGAGGAATGGAACTTCACCCCACTGGAGCGTGCACGTCGCGAATCTCCAGAGCAGCAATCGCTGTTCTCGCGCAGTACGGGTGTTTAAACATCGCCAAGCGGAATAGCGCCAGAGAATTGGCGGTAGTCCCCGTGAGCTGAGGACCTTGAAAAGTAGCTCAAGAACTGCTTCCGCGTTACTGCCTCGTAAATTCCGTGGGCTTCCTGTGCTCTCGGATTTGCGAGTAGCTAACAGCCAGTTCAGAGCCTAGTTCGACCTGGCCTCCGTAGTCATTCAGCGGCTCGTTATCGAGGGTGCCAAAAACAAGCTGTTTTTGGTCGTCACAACGGATGACGCGAACCCACATCCACTCGCCGATACCCGTCTTTTCATCTCGAAACTCGACCTTCACGTAGTCACCAGGTGAATATGTTGGCATCGTGCTCTCATATCCATTATGCTTCTGCTCCTTCTTTTTTGCATTTACTCCAAAGGCGAGAGAGCACCTGTATCAGTACCAGCAGACGCGGACGCCTTCCACAAACTATCAATAACTTGGCAGTCTACGGAATCCTCTTATGGCGAATATAAAGCGAAAGTGCTAGGTTAGGCAAGTGGACGAAGGTCGCAAGCGCGTTCTTCTGATTGCTGCGAGCATTCTCGCATCACGAAAGCTTTCTCAGTACGATGGTGGGAAGCACGTTCCTGCCACCATAAGCGCCATATCGGATGCGATTCGCTGGGCTGAACAGATCATGCTGGAAATCGACCATCGTTGGCCTGAATCGCGGCCAGAATCGAGAGGAGCGAATGAGCGACCAAACAGCCGTCATTCGGGAGATCGCTGAAGACGTGTACAAGACCCTCGGCTCGGGCTTCTCCGAGGAGGTCTATGATCGCGCCATGCAGGTCGGGCTTCGCCTCGCCAACATCGGGTACGAAGGCCAGAAGGTGGTCGAGCTGAAATACAAGAACCACTACGTTGGCGAGGGTTATCCAGACTTGGTGGTGCATTTGGGCAATGAGAAGCTAATCGTGGAGCTGAAGGCGATCAGCGGAGAGTTGGGTGCTTCAGAGGAGCAGCAGCTCCGAAACTACATGACGATCCTGGATGTCAAACGAGGCATGCTGATCAATTTCCAGCAGCCAGGGCGGAAGCAGGGCAAAACCAAGCTGGACATTCGGGAGATCGCTTCGTAATGGGAGATTTCGCGCTCAAAGAGCTCGACCTGGAGCCTAAGAGCCCATTCGCTTTGATTGAAAGTCTGTATCCAAAATCATTTTGTAGAATGTTTCGCCACGAAGAAGATGAACATAGATGGTACGGATTCTTCCACTGGGTTTTAGAAGGATTCGGTCTATTTTGGGATCGCGATAACGTTCCCTTTCAATGTGAACCAAATAGGGATATTGAACATCACTGTTCAATAGCTTCTCCTCATCCTCTGCCAGATGGGATGCACCGTAGTCCAGACCTATTTCAATCACAATGGGAGCGGGTATTCGCCCATGTAGAAAATCATCGAGCCGCGCACCTGTCAGTTGGGCAGGTGCCAAGACTGCGAGATCGAAGTTGCCGCGTCGATGGCCTTGCTCGGGTTTCGTTTCAGGCCACTCTTTATGAATCGTCTGTGTGAAAGTTCCCGTGTTAGCTAGCGGAAATAATCTTGAGAAGTGCGGCTGAGCACTGAGCATTGCAAAGAGACGCGCATGCAATGAATGTTCACAACGATGTAAATACGGGAACTCCATTACCTCATGAGCGAGTTGTTCCAGAGTGTGTTCTACCAGCCATTTTGCTTCCTGCATCCACGGATCGCTGGTTGCATCATAAGGGGCTTTGGACGGCAGTGGCATTGCTTGCTCGGAAACACATGGGGATGGTTCCGCTTCAGGCTTTTCAACCACTACGTCAGGTTGGTTCTTCAACCATTCAATCATCGACGGCACATCCCTAAATCCTGCCAGATCATTCTCTGTAACCGCCGTCGGTTTGAACACGCGGATTTTCCATTCGTATTGGCTTACTCGATTTGCAGCATCACAGACGTTGACTGTGTCGCTCGTGCCTTTGCCTCTACGTAGGAACACAGTCCGATCACCCACTGTTAGGACGCCCATTTTGGTCTGTTCGCCTCCAGGTTCGTATTCCGTTTTCAGCGTTGAGACGAGTATGTACCCGATGGGATAGGCTTTCAACCTGGGGCCATATGTGATGTTTCAAAGTTGCGTACCAGAAAGCGCGGAGTCTGGCGCGGTACGGGTTGAGGTACGGGTTTGCTTTCCGTGCACTGTCTTTCAACGACTTGTATGCCGCCCACTCTTTCCAAGTTGTTGTAAAGTCGTATCGGCCTTGTTCTTTCACAGCGGTAACATGCCGAGGGCTTTTCGACAAAATACCCTGCCCAAAATTATCTGATTCTGGGCAGCCGAAAAGGTGATTTTGGGCTTCAATAATTTCAATCACTTGCAAGATCGACTCAGAGCAGGTTTTTGGGCAAATGGTGGCCCCAGCGGCAGGTGAAATATTTCGTCAGGAAAGTAGCTTTCATTTTAGCAGCGTAGGCGTGAGTGCGGGGAAGCGCATACGGCGCGGTTCCCGGTAAATAGCACGGCTGAGGTAAGAACAGTAGCCCGGAAAAGGTAATACCTATGTTCTTCGCTCTAAACTCGCAATGGCCCGTGAGCACTGCCCTTGCTACTCTTCTTATTCTCCTGATCTCAGGTGTTGCGAGCATTGAGTGAAAGTAGATCAGAGGAGATCATCCGATGCTGGAGGCAAGAATATTCAATGACAAAACTGCTTTCGCTATTTGCGATACTCACGATGGCTGCAACTTTGACGTTCGGACAAGCTGCGGACCGACCCGCTAGCACGACGGATCGGCAGGACGCGAACGCGCCCACCGCGGCCCGAACTGACGATGCCCCACGAAATGACCACAATTGGGGTTGGATCGGTCTTCTCGGGTTGGCAGGGCTCGGTGGTCTCGCTGGGCGCAAACGCGACGTCCGCGATCGAGATCGGGATGCAACGAACATCCGCAGAGCGGCGTAAGACGTCAAGGGAAGAGCCGCTTTGAGTGGCGGCTCAGACCTTAATTTCGTGAAGTCGTGCGAATCCTGGCAGAGCGTAGCAAGGTGGCTGTAAGTGGTAAGTGTAAAAGTTCTAGGCGTTACATTCCGCACTCCTCGTGAAACGCTCTCGAAACCAAAAGTGGACATTTATACGCCACTCTCCGGACATTAAGTGTCTTCACTGAGGAGAACAATGACACATCTCTCTAGCCTTCTCGTATGCTCCGTGGTCGCAGCAACTCTGGTAACCAGCGCGCTTGGCCAGACACAAACCGCGTCCGAGCAGGCGGAATCGGCTGGATCAACCGAGGGTACGGTAGTGTCGGTGAGTCGCGAAACGATGACCCTACGTACCGAAGAAAATAAGTTTCAGCTATTCGTATTCAACAACAACATGGTTAAGCCAAAGGGGCTCAGCCGAGGGAGCCGCATTCGCGTGGAATCCAGCGCAACCGATGAGCCGGGAGTGCGGCAGGCGACGAGAGTTACAGTACTGGAGCCTGCAGCGACAACGGCAACAGGAGCAGCACAGGACATGGCACCTCCTCCCAAGGAGGTCCGTGACGTGGAACGCGAGATCGAGCGACAGGCGCGACGGTGGCAGCTTGGCGCCAGAATTGGCGCCGGGTTGGACCCTGAGCTCTTCATGCTCGGAGTACACGCCGGAATCGGTCCAGTTTTTAGCCGTGATTTCTCCTTCCGTCCTAATGCAGAGTTTGCCTTCGGCGAGCTCACCGACATGGTTGCTCTGAATCTGGAGGGCGCCTACCGGTTACCATTCAGCTTCCGACACGGCCGCTGGTCCGCGTACGTTGGTGCGGGACCCGGCCTAAACTTTGTTCACCAGGGAATCGGGCGGAGGGACGTTGATTTCGGCAATTTTGATTACGACACCTCACTTAATGTGTTCAGTGGGCTGCGGTTCCGGCGCGGTACATTTGTGGAAGTGAAAACCAGCCTTTGGGCGCCTGCCGTTCCAACACTGCGGCTGATTTTTGGCTACACGTTTTAAAGGTCTGCTGATTGATCGAAGGTGGGGAGTAAAACGCGGGGTTCACTCCAAAGCTCTTGCTTCGATGTCGCTACGCAATCCACCTCGAGCTCGCCCGTAATTTTGAGGTAGTCGGCCGTCTGGTTCTTGCTCCGAGGCAGCCATATTTCGGACGGCACCAAGACAGGGAAGCTTTTTCTGCATTACCAAAGGAAGCCTGAGCTCATTTCTGATCGTGGAGAGGTGTTGTTTCAGGAACGATAGCGTGAGTGTTTCCGTATCTTGCCTCAATAAAGAGGTACGACAGGACAAGAAGCAGAATTCCAATGCCTATCCAGACCGATGGATGATTCGCTCTCTTCCCACACAGCACGTTACGCCTCCTCCGACGAGCAGTGTTGAAAACGCCTGGGGAGGATTCCAACGTCGACTCTCTTCAAAATAGTAGCTCCAGGTACCGGATTATGACTCGTCTGTGGCCTATACTGTGCGACCCGAGCCGCGCACGAAGTGCAGAATCACCGCGATGATCGCGTTAGTCGCATCCACGCGCTCGATGAGCTGCTTAGGATCGAACTCAACAACGGCAGAGGCATATAGCTAAAACCAAGGTTGAGATTTTGCTTCACTCATGTAGTACCTGATTTCGTCGAAGCACCGCTTTTGATAGGAAGCAAAGGGAATCGTAGTCGGATGGAGCAGAGTACGTCTGTTCACTATTGCTCAGTCCGCGTTAGTCGTGAAGGTGCATTTACCTCCCCACGAATTGTCGCCCAATTCGTTTGCATTGAACGATCCTCAATACAAAATCTTCTCGGCTTTTTTAAACTGAAGAGTTGGCGTGGCCCGCCCATACTTGATCAGCTCGACCCGATGTTGGCCGTCGTCAAATACCAGGCGGTCCGGGAAACGAATGGCCGACTGCCGATGGAGGGCGCTAAAGAAGTACGTTACTGTGGCCTCTCGCGCGTATCGGATCGCAGTTAACCCCCGCAATCTACACCGCTGGTTGACGTGGAGGTTTCAACAGTGATCCAGTCCTGTTCGTGGGAGTGTTGCTCCCTCCACCTGAGCGCTTCACTTCGCCACTCCAAAACAGCCATGCTGGATTTCCACGGATTCGTTCCCTCTTCTCCAACTGTGTGAAACCAAACGTAATAAAAACTGACGCTTCCTTCGTTCGCTGGTGTCATAATTAGTGACACCTCTCCTTTTGGCTTCATTCTTTCTAATCCTGCCCGCGGCGATTTCGCACCTGGGAGGCAGCGATGAGTGTTAAGAAAAAACGCGATTTTGACCTCAAAGCATTCCTCGCCACCATCGGTGAGGGCAGGAAATTTGTGTTTGCCCCAAAGAAGCAAACAATCTTCGCGCAAGGGGACCCGTCTGACGCAGTGTTTTATATTCAGAACGGCAAGGTGAAATTGACCGTCGTGTCCAACGATGGCAAGGAAGCAACCATCGGTATATTAAGTGAGGGCGACTTTTTCGGTGAGGGCTGCCTCGCAGGGCAGTCGCGGCGCATGGCCTCCGCAACGGCATTGACAGATGCTGCTGTTCTCAGAATCGAAAAGAGTGCGATGATGCGAGTGCTTCATCGGGAACACACTCTTTCGGATATGTTCGTGGCTTATTTATTGGCCCGGCACATCCGATATGAAGAAGATTTGGTTGACCAACTTTTCAATTCGAGTGAAAAGAGGCTGGCCAGAATCCTTCTGCTGCTTGCCTACTTTGGTAAGGAAGGCACGCCTGAGACTGTGGTTCCTAAGATTGGTCAGGAGACTCTGGCAGAGATGGTGGGCACTACCCGTTCTCGAGTTAGCTTCTTCATGAACAGGTTCAGAAAGTTGGGCTTCATCGATTACAACAGCGAAGGCTTGCAAGTCCACAGTTCACTTCTTAACGTCGTTCTGCACGATTGAGCCTTCCTGAGCAATATTGAACAGACCTACTCTGCTTCATCGGACTAGCATTCCCCTACCTCTTCCTATCAAGAGTACTGCTTCGAAGAAATCAGGTACGACATGAATGAAGCACAATTTCAACCTTGGTATCAGCTATACGCTTCTGCCGTTGTAGAGTTAGACCCCAAGCAGCTGATTAAGCGGGTAAACGAGACTGAAGCGGCAATTCACGGTCGTCTGCGAGATTTGCAGTACGACAGCGACCATCATGAGGAGCGGCAACTCATAGAAGACGCGCAACGCACTCTAGCGTTTTTGCGTCGCTCTCCTTAAACGATCCAGCACCTACTCAGTCCTGCGAATTGATACCGCTACGTAGTATCATCGCAGGCCATGGCCAAATCGATGTTGCTCCCGACAATGAATCGCAAGCGAGGAAACCCCAACTGGGGAAAGCCAGGCCCACTCCCACGCGCAGGTGCTACAGAGTTCGAAATGCAGGTACACAGGTTGGGGCTAACGAGGGAAACACTGGTCCATTCCACTGAATTACGAAAGTGGTGCGAGCACCACAAAAACCGGTGCTACATCCCAGAATCGCTACTGAAGAGTTGGGGCCTCGAGGTGGACGCACTCTCTATACGCTGAGTAAAAGCTTTGTCTCAGTGCTCCGAAGTCACTTTTTCGTCACGCTAAAACATGCGCGCGATCCGTGGCCCGGGCGGCCGACTAATCCATTGAAAAGGCCCGTAGATAGGCCCAGTAAGCAAGCGTGGCAATCACCAGAACCACAGCCCAGACGATAACTTGGGTTGCTCTCTCCCATATTCATATCGAGTGACAAGTCGCGCGGCAGGAAGAAGGCGCTTTCGCATCTTGGCAATGTCGCAGTGCACAATTATCAGGTGCCAGTAGTGGGGTACCAACGCCCATTCGAGCAACGAACCAAGCTTCGTTCAAACAAGTCGTCAAGTGTCGCCTCAACTTGGTCGATATTATAACCAGTGAAGCCGGACACCTCTCCGGCTGTGACAGGTCCCCAAGTGCGAAGAACACGAAGGATGATGCTATCCATGTGGTTGGCTTTTTGCTTGTGCCAGAACGACGCGATCTGCATCACGATGGGCAGTTCCCTAAGATTCACCGATTACTCCTCCGTCGCGACAATCGTACCCTTCTTTGCTATACCCAATAGCGCCGCGCATCGGCTGGATACCAGTATGGTGCGTCGAGTTCCATCTCCGACTTCTCTCCTTCCGCTGCATGAGTCAGCCGGAGCAGTTTTGGGATCGCGCCTTATCGGTCGGGAGACGTCCAGAACCGAACCGCAACATATACATACCAGAGAGGGTGCTTGTGAATGTTTGTTTCGGTACAGAACAAACATTCGGCACTTCCTTTCATCCAATCCCCGAGCTTAATTCATGGCTTTTAGGGATTACATAGTTCGTATCGACTCGACGCCACCGGACCCCGATTCAGCAGTGCAGGAGGCTCGATGGCTGCAATTGGGCGATTCTTTTCTTGGTCAGGGACGAACAGCGCAAACGCTGCCGCGCACCCGAGCGCATCACGATCATGAGGTCCTTTTGGTGGAACTGCATGAGAGTCTGAACAAAATCGATCGTGGCGACATACTAGAAGAGGTCTTCGGCCATGGACAGAACGGTTCGAGATCACATCAAGGACCCGGAGCAAAGGCACGATCTCCTGAATGCTCGAATCACCGAAGAGAGCGACAGCGGAACAAGGCAAGCAGGTGGAAACGGAACTTCGCGCCGTCGAATCTACACTGAAGTTCTACCGCGATGCGCTTGAGACTGAGCGCCGACTATATGGGGACAACAAATAGGCTGTCTCAGTGGACCAGCTTCATTGTTCCTTAACACATTCAATTGCGAACAGTAGTACATCAGAGTACCCGAACACTCCAGTCCGTTTGCCTCGGGCTCAGGTCATTGCGATCTGAGCCTTTTCTTTGGTTCGAGGAGGAGTCCTCTCGACGACAGGAGGGTACGTTCAGTTCCTTAAAGACATTTCCAGCCTCAGTCACCGAATGTGACTCGAAGATGCTTAGCGCAGATGGTCGGGAGTTGGCGAGACATTTACTGCACCAGGTTTTTGCCGTTGCCCTTTCCGGCCATCTACGCTTTTAATACCCCATTTCGAGAGATCACAGTGCTGGGCTGATATTTTGCCCACCCATTTGAAGGTGGGCCACAGAAGAAGGAACATATAGGGCACAATTCACGGCTTGATTGGGCCAGGATCGGGAAGTATGACTTCTATGGTTACCAAAAGGTTCTTACCAACCGCTATTCGGTCAGTGTCAGTGACGCGCACGGCTATCCTTTTTTGCAAAACCGTACCGTCTTCCGCTCCCGTTGGTATGTCAAACACTATCGTCGAGGACTGTGCTGTGGGGCTGACTACTCGTCCTTCGGCTGACCAGTTTACCTGTAGAGGAGGTACCATCTCCTCGGTAACAATTGGGTATCGCCTTGCAACCGACCTCGCTCGCGGGAGAGCTTCAACACGAGTTGGGCCTGCGATGCTGACGCTTGGATCTCTCAGGCGCTCCGAAAAATACCCACCGGCATAGATTCCGCCCGGATTGACCTCAACACGGCTATAGAAAAAGATGAACTTTCGGCCGCCAGATACCAAGATCTTTCGCGGAAACAAGAGGGCGGCTGAGCACCCTATAGCAAAGTTACCACCTAGACCACCACTCGGTTCATATGTTCCGGCGACAATTGCCTCGGTAAGGAAGAAAAGGGTGGGTAAAGCCGGCAAGAACCCGAGGGCTCCAGCCAGTCCGAAAACCACGGTAGTGATACCAGCAAGTATCCCGGTAAGGAAATTGAGGAAACCTGTGTCAGCTTGAAGGTCTGAAGAAGAATCACAATGAATCTGATCACCAAGAATCGATAATCTATCTGTAATCACGAATGAGAAGTCGACATCAGGCCAAGGACGCTCATCAAACCCATCGATGCGTGTGATTACCCTGTTTGGGCTCTCGAATGATACTGAGAATCCAGTCAAATGGATGGGGCCGTCGGAATCTGCTTGAAGGTCAGCGTTGAACTCTTTGGGTACCTGCGTATTCCAGAAATTAAGAGCTGCGCTCCTGATGCTTCCAGAGTTAATGGCAATAGCAAAAAGTTCAACCGGCCTGAGCAACTGAAGTCGTTCTAATCCTCGGTCCCGCGACTCAGAATCGGCCCTGGGTGAAAGAGGCTCAAACCAGATGCCTATGCGTTCGTTTGCACGCGAACAAGTTGTACGGATATCCGCATTGGGGCCGAACGTATCTCGAATTGCCGCTAATAATCGACTTCGCTTATCCTCACTGAGACAGATCAGAAGCTGGATCGCGACATCGGGCACAGAGACAGGAGGTGGAGGCGGGTTGTCCCCGTTATCTGGTTCAGGAGTTCCATCTCCTGGCGGTCTTATCGGTAGTGAGTGCCTGCCCAGGAGTCTCACGGGGATCTCTCGTGACGAAACGTGAAGGTTAAGGCATACGTTCTTACGCAAAGAGATCTTCTCAATGATCTCGAAGCACTTGAGCTTGACCCTTTCCGTCTTTACCAGGTGTCACTCAGCACCCTGAGTCAGCTAACAAAGTTCAAGTTCGATACCCTACAAACATATGATGCCTTTACCGAGGCTGTGGCACCTGAAGTCCTCGGCCCAGATCTTGAGGCTGTAGTGAAAAAAGGTGCACGGGAGATTCTCTCTAATGCGGATCTGGTGAGATGAGGAAGTCGTGAATCTACAGTTTTGGCTGAAGTGAACGATGCTTTTTGTACCAGGTGGAATGAGAGAATTCGCCGAGGAGGTAGCTGCTGCTAGTGGCCACAAGCAGCCATAAGCCAGTAAATCGTCATCCTGCTTGCGGCATTCAAAACGACTCGACTCCACCCGTTCCGATCTTCCGCTTCAAGCGTGCGAAACGGTTCTCGCCACTCTGAGTCACTTTGGACGATGATACCCTTCCGAGGATGGGAGATCTGGCTTCTTTGCGAAACAGCTTAAGAAAGGTGAGTGGGTGGACGTGCCAATCACTCAGGAGCCACAGGTCGAGCGTTGAAGAAAGCTCTAGGCTAGTAAGAACATGCCCAAACGGCAAAGTTGGTGCGACATCGGTGCCAAGTCAAGCAGGGCACTTGCAACGCTTGAAAAACTCTGGTGGACTTGGAGCCGATACTGGCGGCGCGTTCCACATGGAAAGAAGAACACTCCCGTCCAGAAGCCACCGCTGCAAGAATTTTGAGTTCACTGGGGCACCAACATCGCCTCGAGGAGAGCCGCGTCACTCTCCAATGGCCGGTACGGGTTGGGTACGTATTGAAGGCCGTCATTGGTCCGAATAACCTGAAAGTCCCCTCCGATCTGGCAGTAGTGCAGGCTCAGGAACACCTCCTTACCGACGGGCAGAGCGTTAAGCTTTTCAAGCTGTTTCGCAGTAACGTGAATGATCCTCAGCGTTTTGCCTATCATGGGAACTGCAATTTGACACAATTCGACTTTGCGATTCTTGATTTTCACCTTGATCTCCTTTTGTGTGTCGCGAGAGCGAGCAGATAACAAACTACCGTTCTATTCCCCAACGTTGTTACTTCTTTTCATCAGGCATGATCGGCTGGTCTGACTAAATGGACCGCCGTTCGTTATGCGGGATTTCTCTTCGCGAGATTATGGTTACGTTTGATACCGAGGGACCAACCCAAACCTGCTGATTGGTCGAGGAAATGACGGTATTCGCTCGTGAGTAGGAATCCACAGTTCTTCTGAGCTTTGTCATCCAGTGGAAGATGGCATAGCGAAGCAGTTGGCGCAGAACCCAAACAAAGAGGCCCAGCTTGGCAACAATCCACATTACCGCCCAGTAGCCATACTCCGGTCGCGTGTCATTAAGAACCGATGGCACGAAGAGCAACATCAAGAGACTCAGTAAGGCAGGAACCAGGAACATGTACCACGGCAAAGAACGAATTGCCTTCACAACCTGCTGCTCTGCTTCGTAAGTCATACTTCAGCCCTCCTTTTGCGACGGCTCAGGTCTGCAATTTCTTTCAATATTCCCCCGGTAGGTTCTGGGTCCGGCTGTGCACGCTCTTCCTCGGTTGAAGGCCGGCACCGATGTTTGTTATAGACAAACCCGCCGCATTCTTCCCGCGGACCGACGCCGAGGAATGTGAGGGCGTGGATGGTGGGAATATCTTCAAGCGAGAGATTAAGCGGCCCCATTTTCAGACCCTTAGGCTTTCCCAGCGCAAGCCATTTGATATACCGCTCGAACTCTCGCCAGATCGCCTTTGGCTGCACGTCGATGTCTTCTACCCAGTCTTCCTCATCTTTCCCCTGATAACGACGCACACTACGAATGAAAAGACGTCCACTTTCGACCTTCTTCGGGCAGGGCAAACCTGGCATTCGCCTGTTCCAAGCCTCTGTAAAAATGTGGCAGTCGACTTCGAGGAACTCGGGATGGTGCAATAACGCCACGTGCTCGTAGCGTAGGATGTCGCCGGGCTGAGGCTCGCGCCCAAACCCTATTTCAAACTCTGAGCTTTCAGGCGTCCAGCGCTGTCCCCGTTCGTCAAGATGTGAAGGAATGATCGGGCTGATGGCGAAACTGAGGTCCTGACCTCGTTCGTAAATGGTGTTGCCCCGAAGCTCCCAAGAACTGGGCTTTACCTGCCATCCGGTTCGTGGTGAAGTCAGGTAGGCCACGCCGCGATAAATAGTCAATGCGTCCTCGTCATACTCGCTCCGACGCGGGTTCATCCGTTTCTCCAGCATCGCCCGAGCAGCCGCCCTGGACTGTGGTGAACCGAGAGGGAAATCGGCAGGACTAGGACGCGATGGTGTTGCACTTGAAACTTCACGATTGTTCTTTCCATTCAAGGGCTTAATGCTCATTTTCAGCTCCGGGAGTGTCATCCGGTGTTGCACCCGTGGTTGCTTCAAACCAGTCGGGCAATTTGCCATCTCTCGCGTAGGTCTCGAGTTCGTCAGCCGTCATTCGCTCAAACAGCGCGTTCAGGCTGACGGTTTCAGTACGCTCGACCCACTGGCCTTGGCTGTTGATTCGAGCGAGGGCACTGACAGCACTGACGACAGCCGCCGCGTTGACTTCGACGTCGTCCGCTTTCTCGATGATTCGCTCCAGGGCGGCCCGTACATTTCGGCGCCGCTTCTCCATCAGACCCAGTGCGTGGGCGTGCCTATAGATCGAATCGCGGCTCACCGAAAATTCTTTAGCAAGCCGAGAAGGTTGGCCCCAGTTGACGAAGGCCTGGTCAATCTCGTCCCGCTGTGTGTGGGCACAGATCGTGCATTGGTACTCATGGCGACCCTTGCTGATGGGCTTCCCTTCTGCCCGAGACATCACTCGGTTACGTCTGCCCTTGGTCATTTCGGTCCACCAAATGGAATCAATCTCCAGCTACGCTGCTTCAACACAACTCCCTCGGAGGCGAGGGTTATCGGAACCTCAGCAGAAGTTTGCAGATTGGAATGTGCGAAGTTGTGTTCAGAATCGTGTTCAATTAGCGCCGCTAGTGCCTCACTAGGCCGCTGATAGCCCACTGTATGTAATTGATTTTGCTTAAGCCGGAAGGTTTGCGCCAGCTTCACTCGCTTGCGGCCTTCCTTGATGCCTGCGCGCAGGAACAAGGTACGCAGGTGTTGCTTCACCGTTCTTGGACTGATATTCAGTTCCGCAGCAATCTCTTTGTTGCTGCAGCCCTGAACGAGCAGATCCAGTACTTGGTGATCCCGTGGCGTGATTTTGATTTGGCTCAGATCAAGCATGGCGTTCATTACTCCTTCGCGACTTTGAGGCTGCCGCATGTGAACGCTTGTTCCATAAGCAAGGTGTTCGCCAATTATTCGCCTGAAAAACGCAAGTCTTACTCCTTACGGTGCCTTGGTTTACAGATCAGCTGACTCAGAGGCCCTCAATCGCGATCGTCACAACGGGAATTCCGGTCCCATAATGGTGTGTCGCATGAGGGTTAAGCTTCGCTTCATGTGCGCCGGAGTAAAATTTTTTGGGGAGGAGTCGGCACGTGCGGGTTCTTCTTATCGAAGATGAAATCCGGCTGGCTGAAAACGTTGCCGGCAGTTTGCGAGAGAGCGCCGGATACGCGGTTGACGTCTCTCACGACGGAGAGCAGGGGCTGTTTCTCGCGGAGTCGAACCCGTACGACTTAGTCTTGCTCGACCTTATGCTGCCCCTGATGAGCGGCGTTGAGGTGCTAAAAGCAATCCGTGCGGCTGGGCAGCATAGCCCGGTGCTAGTGCTTACCGCACGTGATGAAAAAGATTCGATTATTGATCTGCTCAATGCCGGTGCCGATGACTACCTGACCAAACCGTTTGATCTCGGAGAATTGCTGGCGCGTTGCAAAGCGCTGATCCGGCGAGGCAAAGGGCGCTCTTCCCCGCTGATGAAGATCGGGGATCTGGAGATAAACACCGCGAATCATCTGGTGCGGCGGGCGGGAGACAATGTGCCGCTAACGGCAATGGAATACCGGGTTCTTGAATATCTAGCGCATCGTGCCAACGCGGTCGTCTCCAAGACCGAATTGCTGGAACACCTTTACGACTACAACTGGGAAAAATTCAGCAACGTCATCGAGGTTTACGTCTCCGGGCTACGACGCAAATTGAACGATGGCTCCTCCCGCCAACTGATTCAGACCCTACGAGGTCAGGGATACATCTTGCAGGGGTAACGTGAAGGGGCGATCCATTCAAAAACGGCTGCTGCTGGCGGTAGTGATCTCGCAAGTACTTCTGGCCCTGGGATTGACCTGCGCGGGCGTCCTTTACACTCGCCGTCGCGTAATGGCGTCTCTGGACGAAAGCCTTCGGGCGCACGCCACGAGCATTGCCGCTTTGGTCCGGTTCCCGGAGGATGGAAGCAAGCGTTTATTATTCGACCAAAGCCTCGCACCGAAGTCGATAGATGGGGTGCACTCGGATGTGTACCGCGTTTCAGCCCGTGCTTTGGGAATGGTTGGGCAATCACCTGGATGGCCTCAGGATTTCCCAACCTCCTGCAAGTTGCAAAACGGCTTCTTTAGTGTGGCGTCCAGAGGCGTGCCCTATCGTGTTCTGTGCTTGGCCGAAGTTCCCATGTTGGACCGGGAAGAGGACCAGCCCACTTACGCATTGGACGTCTTCTACGCGGCTCCGAGTTGGACCCTGCGAAGCGAGGAGCGTGCAGCCGGATTGTATATCGCCCTAGCGAGCCTACTTCTCATGAGCGGCACCACGGCACTGGCATGGTGGGGTATTCGACGCAGTTTGCTTCCGCTGCAACATCTGGCAGATCAGGCGTCACGGATATCGGCATTGAATTGGGAATTCCACAATCCACCAGAGGTGGAATTGACAGACGAGCTGCGGCCGCTCACGACGGCGATAAGAACCATGCTGCAACGACTGGAAAAGTCGTTCTCCCAACAAAGAGAATTTCTCGGCAACGCGGCTCATGAACTAAAGACGCCGGTTGCGATCCTTAAATCAACCTTGCAGCGCCTGATCCAAAAGCCTCGCAGTTCGGCTGAGTATGAAACCGGGATTCTCCAGGCACTCGAAGATATGGATAGGCTGGAAAAGCTTCTGCATTCCATGCTCCGACTGGCGCGTGCGGAGCAGTGGGCAAATGGCAGATTGAAACGCAACCTCAGTACCATCGACATTGCCAGCACCTGCGAAGCCGCCATTGAGAGGCTCCGCACCGTGGCCGAAAAGAATGGCAATGAAGTTCAGTTTACGTGCGAGCGTCATATATCGTTGCCAGCCGATCCGGAAGACCTGGAAACCGTCTGGGCCAACCTTCTGGAAAACGCCATTCGCTACAGTCCGCGAGAATCGCGTATAGGCGTACACGTCGGGCTTAATGGGAACGATCACGCCAAAGTAGTCGTGGAAGACCACGGCGAGGGGATTTCCCAGTCGGACCTTCAACGCATCTTCGAACGCTTTCATCGTGCCGACGCCTCGCGCGCGCGGGACACAGGCCAATTCGGCTTGGGGCTTGCTATCTCAAGAGCTCTGGTTGAAGCTTACGGAGGCAAGATTCGAGCGGAGAGTGAATTAGGGCGGGGCACTCGGATGATCGTGGAATTACCTCTCAGCCCAGAGTAATCGCCCGGCCTTCAGGTTCCCTTAAGGCTCGCTGGGCAACAATACGCTTACGGAGACGCTAGAGTATGTCTATCCACGCCTGCTTAGACATTGAACGAATTCTTCTGCTTGCCGTAGCATTCATTTCGAGCGTGTCGTTTGGACAGCAGACTTTAGACCGGAATCTATCGCAAAAAATTGGGCAAAGCAATCCTGGAGCTCCCCTAACGCTCACATTGCAGGACGCATTGCAGCGGGCGAAGTCCAACAATCCCCAGTTCCAAGCCGCATTGACGGATCTCGGCCTCGCCAAAGAAGACCGCGTGCAGAGCCGGGCAGCCCTACTTCCCAATGTGAACTACAACATGGAGTACCTGTATACGCAAGGCAACGGCCTGCACAGTAACCAGCCGATTTTCATCGCTAACAATGCCGTCCATGAATACATTGCCCAGGGCAACGTCCATCAGGAGTTTTCGCCCCGTGTCTTCGCCGAATATCGCCGCACCGGCGCTGCACAAGCTCTAGCCCAGGCCAGGGCGGAAGTGGCTGCTCGAGGTTTGGTCGTCACCGTGGTTCAGGCTTATTACGCCCATGTCGTCGCGCAGCGCAAATATGGCACGACCCAGGAAGCGGTTCTCGAGGCGGATCATTTTCTCGAGATCAGTCAGAAACTCGAAAAAGGCGGAGAAGTGGCACATTCCGATGTAATCAAGGCACAGATCCAGTATCAGCAGCGCCAGCGCGATCTCCAGGAAGCACAACTCGAGATGAGCAAATCCCACCTTGAACTTGCAGTGCTTCTCTTTCCCGACTTCAACGAGAACTTCACGGTAGTCGACGATCTGCGCCTTCCGCCGCCGATTCCCACCTACGAGGAGGTGCAGGCGGCAGCAGCGCAGAACAATCCTGATATCCGCGCAGCTGCTGCAGCATTGAAAGAAGCCAGTGGAGAAGTTGCAGTGGCTTGGACGGGCTTGCTTCCCATAATTACCGCCGACTATTTCTATGGTATTGATGCCTCGCGCTTTGCAACCAGGGTGGACGGTCTGAGCACGCTCGGCAACTCGGGATTCGTCGCCTTTCAGCTGCCGGTCTGGACCTGGGGCGCGAACCGCAGCCACATGAAGCAGGCGAATCTTCGCAGGAATCTGGCACGCGTGCAATTGAGCTTTGCGCAGCGAACGCTTTTGGCCAATCTGCGCGGGTTCTATCAGGAACTTCAGGCCGCGCGTTCGGAATTGGATTTGTTGAGCCAGTCAGCGCAAGACGCCGCAGAAAGCTTACGGCTGACTACGCTGCGTTACCAAGCTGGCGAATCGACCGTGCTTGAAGTAGTCGACGCGCAGAACACGCTTACAGCAGCACGCAATGCTTATGATGACGGCCAAGTCCGCTACCGAGTCGCTCAGGCGAACTTGCAGACGCTCACGGGGACTCTCTAGCCGATGGAAATAGCGGACCCAGGAGTTTCTTGTTCCTCCAACTCGGGGCCGGACCGGCTAAGGCTGGTGAAGCCATGGTTAATCTCGATCACACTACTCGCTTCAGGTCTCATGCCGGGCTGTGCAAAGGAGAAAGCCGAAGAAACGGTTGTCAACGTCCAGATCGCAACAGTGGAAAAGAAAATGCTTCAACGCACGGTTGAAGCTGACGCCATCCTCTTCCCGTTGCAGCAATCGGCAATTGTTCCCAAGATCACGGCACCGGTAAAGAAGTTCTACGTAAACCGTGGGAGTCGAGTCCGCAAAGGTCAGTTATTAGCAGTGCTGGAGAATCGCGACCTTACGGCGGCCGCAGAAGAGAATCGCGGAGCGTTCGATCAGGCGCAGGCCGCGTATGCGACGACGATGGCGGCGAGCCTCCCAGAGGAGATTCAAAAATCGCAACTTGATGTCCAAGTGGCAAAGGAGGCTCTGGATGCTGCCCAGAAAATTTTCGATAGCAGGCAGAATCTATTCCACCAGGGAGCGCTCCCCCGCAGGGATCTCGATCAAGCGAGCGTAAATTTAGTGCAGGCTCGCAGCCAGTACGATATGGCGCAGAAACATCTCAACTCGGTGCTGGCAGTCAATCGCGAGCAAGAGACCAAGTCTGCTGCCGGACAATTGGAATCAGCCAAGGGAAAATATCGGGGCGCCGAAGCGCAGCTGAGTTACTCCGAAATTCGCAGCCCAATTAGCGGAGCGGTTACAGACCGTCCTCTGTACGCCGGCGAAATGCCCGCAAGCGGCACGCCGTTGATAACGGTGATGGACTTGAGCCAGGTGATCGCGCGCGCGCACGTTCCGCAGGATCAGGCCGCGCTGCTTAAGGTCGGAGACGAGGGCACGATCATGGCTGCGAACGAGCAAGCGGTATCTGGATCGCTCACAGTGGTCAGTCCTGCACTCGACCCCAACAGCACCACGGTCGAGATCTGGCTGCAGGCCAAAAATCCTGGTCAGCGGCTAAAGCCCGGCAGCAGCGTGAAGATCTCGATATTGGCGCAGACCATCCCTAAGGCGTTGGTGGTCCCTGCCCTGGCGGTGCTGACCGAGGCGGATGGAGGCACCTCGGTAATGGCCGTCGGTTCTGATGGTCGGGTGCACCAGGTATCGGTGAAGCTTGGCGTCAAAGAAGCAGGCGAGGTGCAGATTTTGGAAGGATTGCAAGCCGGCGAGAAGGTCGTCACCGTGGGCGCTTACGGTCTTCCCGACAAGGTAAAGGTGAATATCGAAAAATCCAACCAAGCTGAACAGCAACCAGCAAAACCCGCGGCCGGCAAAGAGCCCGAAAAAGATGAGAAGTGACCGGCCACAGAATTCTCCCGATGACAGCGGAGCCTCAGTCTTCTGGTTCGCCCGTCACTCGCGATCCGTCATTTTTCTGATTTTGACTCTGGCAATGCTCGGCATCTATTTAGTCTTCACCATTCCGATCTCCGTCTTTCCAGAAACCTATTTTCCCCGAATCCTGATCGCCGCCGACAATGGCGTTATGCCCATCGATCAGATGATGGTCACAGTGACGCGTCCGATCGAAGAAGCTGTTAACAGTGTTCCGGGCCTGCATCAAGTGCGCTCGGTCACAAGCCGCGGTTCTGCCGAAGTGGATCTGTTCTTTAACTGGAACGTGGACATGTTCCAAACATTGCAGTATGTGAACGCAGCGCTCTCGCGCGTTCAGACGGAATTGCCTCCTACCGCCAAGATTGTTGCTAACCGTATGACCTTCGCCAGCTTTCCCATCATGGGGTATAGCCTCGCGTCCAACACGATCCCTTCAACGCAGCTCTGGGAAATGGCAACCTACGAAATCAAGCCACGCCTTAACCGGCTCGATGGAGTGTCCACCGTTGTAGTGCAAGGGGGGCGGGAGCCGGAATTTCACATTGTCCCTGATCCCACGAAGCTCTTAGCCGCCGGCGTGACCGTCACCGACATTCTCGACGCCATGCGGCGTACGAATCTGATCGACTCGCCCGGCCTCATTGAAGAGAACCACCAGCTTGTGCTGGGACTGATCAACGGTCAGATGAGAGACTCCAGGCAGATTGCAAGCACCGTCATCAAAACCACTCCCGCGGGGATCCCGGTACGGGTCGGCGACATCGCCGTCGTTCAATCCGACGTAAAGCCCGTCTACACCATGGTCACTGCCAATGGCAGGCCAGCCATTCTGCTCAACATTAACAGGCAGCCCGACAGCAACACGGTAGAGGTCGCTAACGAAGTGCATGCAGAGATCGACCGCATCCGCAACGAACTTCCTCGGAGCGTACAGATCCAGCCCTTCTATGATCAGTCTGAAATTGTCTCTGAATCAATTAAAAGCGTGCGAGACGCCATTCTCGTGGGCCTGATTCTAGCTTCCATCATTCTCGTCCTGTTTCTGCGCGATTGGGGCACTTCGATCGTGGCGGGACTCGTGATTCCCGTTACTCTCGCCATCACATTCATCGTGTTGAAAGTACTTGGCGAGAGTTTCAACCTCATGACGCTCGGTGGACTGGCCGCCGCAGTGGGCCTTGTCATCGATGATGCCATCGTCGTCGTCGAGAACATCGTTCTGCATCGCGATGCTGGCCAATCGCGGCTACAGGCCATTCACAACGCTTTGCACGAAATCACCGTACCTCTTATAGGTTCGACCGTCACACCCATCGTGGTTTTTCTGCCGCTGATATCTATCACCGGTGTGACTGGAACGTTCTTCCGTGCACTGGCGGTCACGATGGGAGTTAGCTTGCTCACATCATTGGCTCTTGCACTCACTTGGACACCCAATCTGAGCCAATACTTCATAAAGGATAAGAGCACGGTAAATTCGGGTGTTGGTCCGCCTCAAACTCAGGGGGAAGAAATTCGCCGGCTACTCCATGCCGAAGAGGCTTCCCTTGGCGGGTTTTTCCTCATGGTTGTCAGCTTTCACGAACGCTGGCTGCGCCGGGCGTTGGCGCGGCCAATCTGGTTGGCAGGAATCAGTGCGGGGCTGATCGTGCTCTCTTACGTGTGCTACCGCTTCTCCGGGTCCGACTTGCTTCCCGAGATGGACGAAGGCGGCTTCGTTCTCGATTACATCATGCCGGCCGGCAGCTCGTTGACAGAAACCGACCGTGTATTGCACCACATCGAGGAAATACTACGGGATACACCAGAGGTGGAGAGCACGTCGCGGCGCACTGGTCTGCAGTTGGGGTTGGCAGCCGTAACGGAGGCGAACACTGGCGACATCTCGGTGAAGCTGAAGGCACATCGGAGCCGCGGCATTGATGAGGTGATGGGCGATGTTCGGAGCAAGATCAGGACGCAGGAACCGGCGATTGATGTCGAGTTCATACAGGTATTACAAGACATGATCGGGGACTTAACCAGCGCGCCAGAACCGATCCAGATCAAGTTGTTCTCTCAGGATCCGAAGCTTCTGCAAGAATGGGCACCCAAGGTGGCTGACGAAATCGGCAAGATTAAAGGCGTCGTGGATGTTCTCAACGGGATAGACAACACCATTAGCGGGCCTGCCGTGGTGTTTCAGGTGGATCCTAGCATAGCTGCAAGAGCGGGATTCACAGCGGAAGAAGTTGCCACAGATGCGGCCGCGATTCTGGAAGGCGAACCTGCAGCCACACCGATCGTGGCGAACGATCGCGCATATACCTTGCGTGTCCGCTTTCCTGCTGGCAACCGCACATCACTCGATGCCATGAGCAACACCCTGCTCACAAGTTCGACGGGACGAACAGCCACGTTGGGCTCACTCGCCAATATTATTCAATTGCCCGGGCAGACAGAGATCCGTCGCGAGAACCTGCAACGCGATGTCGCGGTAACCGCTCGTTTAGAGGGTCGCGATCTGGGCAGTGGCGTAGCGGACGTGCAAAGCGTCGTGAGCAAGCTTCATCTTCCCGCCTCCATTCGCGTCGAGTATGGCGGCACCTATCAGGAGCAGCAAAAGTCATTTCGCGACTTGGTCTTTGTACTTGCGCTAGCCATCGTACTTGTCTTTACGGTGCTACTGTTCGAGTTCCGCACCTTCGCCGCGCCGATCTCGATCCTCGCGTCGGCTTTGCTCTCGACATCAGGAGTTTTCGTCGCGCTGCTCATCACTCGTACGACCTTCAACATTTCCTCTTTCATGGGAATGATCATGGTGGTTGGAATCGTGGCGAAGAATGGCATTCTTCTTCTCGATGCTGACCAGAAGTTCCGAGCAGCCGGTCTGTCGGTCGAAAATGCGATGCTGCAGGCCAGCCGGCGGCGCTTGCGGCCAATCGTAATGACCGCCCTAGCCGCTGTCGCGGGCATGCTGCCTCTGGCATTTGCCATAGGCGCTGGCTCGCAAATGCTGCAACCGCTCGCGATTTCAGTTATCGGCGGAATTCTGATTTCTATGGTGCTATCTCTGATTATTACTCCCGCCGTGCACTCGTATTTGAGTCCCAGATAGACGTCTGCCTAAAGAGATCGTCCTGAGTAGAAGCGCTTCCGGCTGAATATCTGCGTAAATTTTCGAAAAGCCCTCGCTCCGAGTCGAAAAGCATTTTTCGGGACGGACCTTAGGGGCAGTGGCGGTTCTGATGCTAGCTCTTTTTGCAAAGACCTCCATGGCACCGGAATAGAGCCAAAATCGTGATGGGACAGCTACCGAAGCCGTCTTTAAGCGCATTCTCTTTCACTTCGCGTCGGGCTGGCATCTGGCTCTCTCAGCGGCAGCTGCCATGTTGCATAAATACAAGCTCATCAGACCGGTGTGTAAGCATTTATTTTGAGCGATTTACAGGTTTAACTTTGATCATTACTTCTTCTCCCGTGCAGCCCCTCCCTCCGAGATCCCACCGGGAAGTGGACCGAAATTTGCGCTGTTTTGGCTGGCCGATTGCTTTAATATAAGCGGCTGACGCTCTGCTCGTTCCCCGCGAGTCTCTAGATCTTGGCGCCATGTCTTCGATGAATCACAAACCCGTGCTCGACGAGCAGGCTTTTACCCGCCTCCTCGCGGCCGCCTATGTCATGCAGGAACATACGGATCGTATGCGGGCCAACATGCCGGTTTCCGACTTCACGGAAATCGTCGCTCAGATCGTCGACTGCCAGCATTACATTCAAAGCCGCAAGCTTGAACTTGAGCCAGCACTTGAGTTGGTCGCCACACGCCTGCAGAAAGTTGCTGGAGGCATCGGAGCCGCTATTGGCGTCCGCGAAGGCGATTCGATTGTTTATAAGGCGGGCAGCGGAACCGCTGCGACCTTGGTTGGAACTTCTCTTCCCCTCGACGCAAGCCTTTCTGCCCAGTGCATTCGGAGCGGCAAGACATCACGCATACCGTTCGCCGAAGGAGATCCGCAACTGGATCACAACCTCGTGAAGAGCCTGGGAGCGCAATCGTTGCTCATCTCACCGGTTTTTCACGAAGGAAAAGTAGCGGCGGCAATCGAGCTTTTCTTTTCCGAAGCTCGGTTATTGGAAGAAAGCTCCGTTCGCGCTTGTGAGTTAATGGCGGGCTTGGCAGCGGAGGCAATGGCGCAATCGGCAGAGGAGGAACTGAAGCAGGAACTAGCCGCAGAGCGCGCCAGCGTTTTGATGGCCCTGGAAACTTTGAAGCCACAGTTGCAGAGGCTCGTCCAGCCACCTGCCATGGCTCCGCAGCCGGAAGCAGATAAGAAAGCAGAAGGAGACCTGTGTCGCGCATGTGGTCACAATTTTGCGGGCAACGAAAGTTTCTGTGGCGTCTGCGGCGCGTCCCGCGCCAGTGGCAAGTATCCCGGTAGTGAGCTACAGAGCAAATGGGCTACGCTCTGGGAAAGACAGCTGCTGACGGCAGACGGTCAGCAACTGAGTCCTCAATTCAAGAAGCGCCCTGCAGAACCAAACGGACACCCGCAACTTGACCGCGCTCTCGTTCGCTGGACTGCGGAGTTGCCCCCGCTTGTCGACGAAGAAGAAATTAGCGAACCTGCGATGGAGGACGACTCCCCCCCTGCTGCAGCCACAGAGGACTTCGAGAGCTTTGAACGGGACCAGGTCACCTTGCTGGACGACTCGGAGACAGGAGCCAATTCTCCGGTTGCGGAGTACGCTCCCCACGATCCGCTGGTTGACAGGCTGAATCGGATTTGGGTGGAACGCCGGGGAGACATCAGTTTGGGCCTAGCCAGCATTGCGGTTGCTATCGCCTTTATATGGGGCATCGCTCCCGACAAGAACCACAACGCAAATGCTTCGTCAGCCAGCCCGGCCCCTCAGGCCTCCGCACAAAAACGTCCAGCGAAGCCCAAAGCACCCCAACTCTCACTCCTGGAGAGAACCCTTGTAAACCTCGGGCTAGCCGATCCGCCCCCAGCCCCTGAATACAGGGGCAATCCTCAGACCACGGTCTGGGTCGACTTGAGCACAGCGCTCTATCACTGCGAAGGCTCGGAACTGTACGGCAAAACTCCGAAAGGCAAATTTACTACCCAGGGAGATGCTCAGCAGGACCAGTTCGAACCCGCTCTGCGAAGACCTTGTGAATAGCGGTCAGCCTTCCAGCACAATAGGGTATGCTTATCGATACTGCATGCTTGAGAAGCGCCTCTACGGATCTCACAAGCATGTTCGTGGATGGCGCGACGGAGAATGAGAGTGCCGGCCCCCCCGCAGGATGACCGCAACCCGCCTGACATCACACCGGATCCGGAACTAAATCCGATGACCAATACGCTCCTGGCGCAAAACATGGGCCGCTGGGCCGAGGTGTATTTCACGACGCCGGTCGAAAAGAGAGATGAAGCTGTGCAAGAGCTCCTGCGCGAGTTAAGAAGCGGGATCAAGCGTCCCAGAGAGGCGCCGGTAGAGAGCATAGCGACAGAAGAAGAAATTATTGCCATGAAAGAGAAGTTGCTGGAACTAGAGAAGGAGCAGCTCGCAAAATCCAGTAACAAAAGATCTGTATCAACACCGCTTCCGACACGCGAAGCAATGCCGAGTGATGGCGTGATTTGCCCCGCTTGTCTGAGCAGGAACAAAATGGGCCAGCGCTTTTGCGGGCTGTGCGGATTCAGCTTGCTCGGCAACCATCCAACCGAGGAACCCGGCAAGGAAACCCAACCTGAAGTTACGCCAACGCACGTGTCCACAGAACCAGTGCGAGATGGAAATGATTGGGGATGGCTCCACGAGAGAAATCGAACTCAGCTGGCCTCGAGCAAAGAGAGAAGCGGGACGTGGAAGTATGTGTTAGTGCTGCTGATTATCGTGGGCGTAGGCGCGGCTGGGTATTGGTGGTGGCGCACAAGTCTCTCGACGAATGCTGCGGTCGAAAAAACCTCGAAAGACACGAATGAAAACGCACGCAATAACGAGGGTCATTCCACGTCAGGAAACAAGCAGGCGGAGATCTCCTCGAAACCGATGAATCCGCTGGCAGAAAATGCTAAACGTACTCCAGTCCGCGACGACACTCGTGTTGCTCCTAGTGAGCATTTAAAGTCTCGCGCCGGGACTGAACCCACGTTTTCAGCTGAAACTGGTGCGCCCAACGTCTCGCAGGAACAAGGCCTGCGAGAACTACAGACGGCGCGCACTTACCTAGAAGGGCGTGGCGTGCCGAAGGACGCTACGGTCGCAGCTCAATGGCTCTGGAAGGCGGTCGCGAAACAGAACACTGAAGCGACCATAATTCTCTCGCGAATGTATATGCTGGGCGACGGTGTTGAGAAGAACTGTGATCAGGCCCGTCTGCTACTAGCCGCAGCTGCCCAGAGAGGTTCTAACGACGCGAGAGAGAGCTTGAAGGATGTCATTTCACACTGCGGATCATGAGACCAGGTCGACAATTCATCAGTGGTCGAGCACCAAGCCTCTCTCCGAATCCAGAGCTAGCCAAAGAAGGCAAAGAACTTAGTGGCTTTGTTTCGCAGAAAACTCGTTGTATCAACAGAACTATCCCATATCGGTTCTTCAGTCGCAACCCCGACTCAGTCTGGATTCGCTTTGGCATCTCGTTGCCGAGCTCTCAGTGTTGCCTCCGCGACTAGCAGCGGAATCCAGTCGTCCTCCCACTTCATACCGCAGGTAATCATCCAGAGTTCCACGGCCCGGCACAGAAGATCGGTCAGTGCAGAAGCTTCCTCGAAATACACCCAGAAGCGTCGTCTGTTAGCAGGAGAGTCGGGTGGCACGTCCGGCAGGAACGGCTGTCCGGCAAATACTTCGTCTAGCTTCTCGCGACAGCGTTCAATACGACCAAGAAGTTTCACCAACTGAATTTGAATTATCCGCAGACCCTCTAGCCCCGGCATCGGGCGATTCGCTTCAACGGCGACTTTATTGGCAGAAGATTCATCCGTAGAATTGGGTTGCGAGTTTCCCCGAGGAGTTCCAGAGGGTTGGCGCGGTCGGCGTCGTGCTTTGTCGGATTTGGAATGATCAGACTTGAGATGAGCCATAGAAAAGATCCCCTCCTGCTGCTTCTTTGACAAAACACGTTCTTCCCAAATCTTGAACATTAAGAATGCCAAACCGCCCCACTTACACCCTCGACTTCCGACTGTTCATATTGCTGGGAAGCGGTTCCGCAGAATGTCGCGTTTCCTAGGCGTCATTCTGTCGGCTGTGGTGGCTTCCGGCTCGTAGTGAATTTCCTGTTTCGCCTTCTCCCCACACGTGCCTTTCGTAATGCGGCGATCGCTCGGTAAAGATCTCTCTTCAACGCAGCCTGGTAGCGCAGGACCGCGCCCAACCCGCTCCCCAGCTTGGCCTGGATTATCACGTGACCTGCCTTGTCTTTCTTATCTCGATCTTTAGAATAACTTCCGTAGTTCAGTTCGGAATTTCTACTTCCGCTTTGAATAACTAGTTCTTCGCACACCCACCCGAGTTGGGCGGCAGAGTTCGAACCATCTCCTCTGGTAAACAGCGGGAGTTGCTGCTCGTAATGGTTCTCGGCTAACGCTCGAGTATAGGCTGCTGCGTTCTCGCGATTGGCCAGTTCCTGACTCTCCCACATGTTCGCAATGCGCCATTTCCAAATACAAGTGGCGGCCTCCTCCACCAACATGAATTCCGTGGGGCCGGAAGGCTGGTACTCGTCACAGAGCGCCTCGAATAACCTGTTGAACTCGAATTGTTCCTCCTCATTCTTGAAAACAATGCGTCTGGCTAGCAAGCCGTGCTTCACAGCGTTTTCCTTAACAACCTCAACATTATGTGGTCCCGTGGATTTCTGGGAATTGGCGCGATTTGCGGCGATCACCTTTTCGGTTACAGTTTTCGTAATTTTCATGTTGAAGGCCTCCGTAGATATCCCGAGCACCCGAGCGCGTTTCGGTTCAGATAATTCGGCCTTTCTGCACGGGTTGTCCGGGTAGCACGTTACAAAAGAATCTGAAGGGAGGATCTGTACTTGGGAATTACGTTACGGCCAATAGGAGGTTTGAAACTCAACTGTTCTTCTACAGTACGCGTTTTCGGCTGGAAATGCAATGAAGGTGCGGCATGAAAGGCCGCCTTGTCAGACTACATGAGCCTGCCTCGGCGAACGCGGTACCTAACGGAATCTTCATGGTTGGCGTCGAGAAAGCCTCTACCTCGGGGCATGCGCAAAAGGGCTTCTAAATTTTCCAGGTCTCCGTAAACTGCACGCCCAAGGCTCTCTGGAAGCGCGAGATTTCCTCTATAACCGGACTTGCTCGACAGCGATGAGGTTGATGAGAACGCTCTGTTTGGGCTGTGCGGCGTTGTAGCCTAAAGGTAGCTGTTCAGTTTGCAGAGCAAGGCATTGCGATTCTTTCAGCCCAATCTCCCAAATGCGCGATGACGTTCTCGACCGGCTCGCGGGTAGGCTCGCGCAGAGTCTTGGTGCTGTCGACTTGTGCCGGCGCAGCTAGCGGCACAAAAACCTGCATGCCCGCAGAGTACGCGTGCCAACATGCTCTTCGGTCGCGTGTTCGAAAGGGTGTTGGCTCCCCCTTTTACGGCAGGATCCTGGGGCTGTCCTGTTCCGGGAGTGGAGCGCTCATCAAGATTGAATGGAATATTCCTACAACGACAGCTCGGACCACATGCTCCAGCAAGGCATTCAGCTCGTCGAAGGCTTCAGGACGACCGCGTCCGGATTCCGCAACCTCACCGCAGCTTGCAGGTCAAGTTCACGCGACCGGTCTCCGCCAAAACGACTTCGTGTCTTAGATCGATGCCATTGGCCAGCTAATAAGGTGAGTGCTGCCCGCTGGGATGGAAGACCACCTTCAGACGCTACCCGGAAGAACCTTAAGGCCTCTTGGCTCTTGATCCACAGCTTGTCTGTTACTAATGGGCAACGGCATTTCGGATGTTACGCAGGTCGTGTTCGTCATCTTTTTGGCCGCGCGGCTTTGTAACCGCTCATTGCGACATCAACAGGATGCTCGAGAGCTGGACCAATCAGTCCGCATGTCTAGGATCCGGCCCTGACCAGTATCCGGCACTCATCGATTTCTGCGAAGTGACAGTATTTCAGCCATGTTGCCTTGATAGCGTTATGAGTAAGTAGATAGGCCTTTACACGTCGCGATTTCCTACCTCTGAGTGTGCACGCACTTAGTAAATCTCCGTAGATCATTTGCATCCTCGTCAGTTGCTCCCCTTTCGGCTTGACAGAAAGCCGCTTACGCCCCCATATTGCTGGTACTTGCATGCGTGCCGAACGTCTGGCCTGCACCTTCTCGGGCGAAACAAATCGTCACCACCGACTGAACACTATGCAAAAGCTTTTACTCGCAGTTCTGCTGATTTCAATTTGCCTGTGCGCTGCCTGTGGCGGGGGTGGTGCTATCGGCGAGGGCGGTAACAAGGCTGTCCTTACGATCCTGCAAGTCACTCCCGAAAATGCGTCGATCGCAGCTGGTCTTACGCAAAAGTTTACGGCGACGGGTACTTTCTCTGATGGCACGTCGCGAGATATGACCAACAGCGTGACGTGGGCTTCTTCCAACGCCTCGGTGGCTAGCGTGAACTTTTCCGGAACGTTGGGGCTGGCTAAGGGAATCACTGTTGGCAGTGCCACAATTTCGGCGAACTCCGGGAGCGTATCGGGAAATGCGCCGCTTGCAGTAACGCCCGCAGTTTTGAAATCCATTGCCGTAAGCCCCGGAAGATTGAACATCGCGCTCGGATTGAATCGGCAGTTCATGGCGACGGGCACACTCACGGATGGCAAAACGCAAGATCTTACAGCCACTTCGCAATGGAGTTCTTCGAACTCGAATGTGCTAGCGATCTCTAGTTCGGGCCTGGCCAGCACGAGGACGATAGGTACGTCCACTGTAACGGCACTCTCGGCAGGCATAACCGGAACCGCCACAGTGGGCGTAGGGTCGCCGCAACCTGTGTCTATGGCACTAGTCCCTTCCAATCCGGCTCTTGCCGCTGGCGCAAAGCAGACATTTCAGGCGATGGTCACCCTTAGCGACGGCACCACTCAGGACGTCAGCGTTTCAGCAACCTGGTCGTCATCCTCGCCTTTAATCGTCGCCACACCGATGCAGGGTTCGGCGCAAACGCTGCAGGGCGGAACCTCCACCATCACGGCAGTTTCCGGAGGATTATCGGCCTCGACTGTCCTGAGCGTTACCCAGTCGACTCAGCAGCCCGGTGTCCATGTTCGCTTTCGCTCGAAACTCAACCCAAACCCTGGGACGAACCACTATTCCGATGTCGTTGGGGAGACACGTTCCAATGGCAACAGTTATGCCTACGTTGCATCCTGGCACAACACCTCAGGAGTAGAGATCTTTGATGTAAGTAATCCGGATGCTCCGTCTTTGCTGACCACCTATGCGCCGTCTGGTACCTCCAACAATATGCAGGGGGTACAAGTCGCGAATTCAATCGGCTTCTTCTCCAGCGATTCGAATGGCGGTGGAGTTCACGTCGTGGATCTCTCCAATCCTGCCAGCCCCGTGATGAAGGCACGAATTTTGCCGAGCCAGGATGGCCGCGTCTCCGACAACGTGCACGATCTAACAATCGACGCAAGCGGCACTCATCTCTACATCCCAGGCTATCCCAACGACAACACTATTCTTGTTTATGACGTGAGCACTCCGTCTGCGCCGACCCTGTTAACCACCTTCAACGGCACAGACGCACTGGTACACGACGTCACCGTAAGTGGCAACCGTCTTTTCGCATCCGGTTGGAATGGGACTTCCGACATTTTCGACATCAGCAACCCGCAGGTGCCGCGCATGCTTGGCTCCTTCGCATCCGGTTTACATACACAAAATGTGTCCGTCAGCCAGGACGGAAACTTCCTCTTCTGTCCCCACGAACTCTCCGCAAATGGAGATGTGGTGGTATTCGACATTTCCAATCCTGCGGCTGCGACCCAAGTGGCCGACATACAGGAAACTGTTCTCGGGATCCAAGCCACCAGCCCTTCGACGAGCAAAGTCATGGGAAATTTCCTCTATGTGGCGTGGTACCAGGCGGGCCTAGCGGTTTTTGATATCTCTGATCCCAGAAACCCCATCTTCGTCGGCAATTGGGACACTTGGCCGGGACCTAGCTTCGGCGGAGTCGGGGGAGGCGATGGTGACTGGGGGGTATGGCCCTTCCTGGGCACCGATCGGGTTCTCGTAAGCGACCGCACCACCGGTTTATACGTGTTAGATACGAGAGCAGTCTCCACCCAACCTGCAGTCTTCGGACTTGCCTTCAACCCCAGCACGGTACTTGGTGGAACCCAGACCACGGGAACCGTATTTCTCGTCGGGGTCGCGCCTGCCGGGGGAACCACAGCGGACGTTTCCAGCACCAATGCTGGCGTTCCCGGCCATACAGTCAATATTCCGGCTGGGAGTATCCGCGGCACGTTTACGCAAGCTACGCCTCAGGTAGGAAGTACCACCAACCTCATTATGACTGTCACGGATGGAGTTTTCAGCAACTCCACGATACTGAAAGTCACTCCCTAGATTCTTGCGGCGCAGAGGCAAACAGCCGATGCTCGTGCATCTGCCGTTTGGCTGGTTGCAAACATCTTTCGCGTTCTGTTCCGTTCAAACTTCCACCATTCTAGAAGGTGAATCGGAAGCCGAATTCGCCAACCAACGCGCGTGGAGTAGACATCCGACGCAGTCGCCTGGTCCGAGATGTTGTTCATAGTCGTCTGATTGGCGATGATTGAACGCCTGGAACCTCAACTGGAGATCACTTCATATGCATTTACGCGCAGCGGGACATTGGTGCGTCCGTCGCGCAACCCGAGATTGAAGCTTATTTTGTGTCGGGCACGCCCACGGCGATTGGAGGATGCACACTCGGGGTTGGAGCGGTCGCTGGCCGACTCAGAGCTTCCTTCCATGGACACTCTTTCCTTTCCAGAAGCTGCAACCCATTCTTGTAGATGCCACCGGCATCCACCACCAAACGATTCGACAGCGTGCCTTCTTCTGCTCCACCTGCACGCCGATGATCTCTCCGGGCTTAAGTTCGCATTCTACACCCGAGACCAGCGCTCCCTGGTTGCTGATGTTCTTGACGCGCACGTGCTGAATAAACGACTTACCATTGGAATCCATGCCCCACACCCGAATTGGGAAGTCACTATCGAGCCGAGGCTCGGGACGCTGAGTCATGGCCATTATTGGGTATCATCGGCCAGAGTCGCCACGGATCAAACAAAACAGGCGAGGTTGCACTTACCTAGACACCCTTGCCGTCGCTCGGAAAGGCTGGAGATCATTGGGTAGAGCGTGATTTGGCACTGTCCGCGAGTTCCCGGTAAGAGCACAACTCGATCTCCCTACGGCTCAGCGCGACTCGCGCCGTCGCAGAGGTAAGAAGCTTCAGTTCTTGGACCCGGGAATGACGCAGTCTGGTCCTCACCTTGTCCAGATCGGAATCGGAATAGCCAGGATGGCACACCAACTCCCACGTGCCGTGTGGGATCGAGTCGATTACCGTTTCGAACAGTGCCAGGTCGAGAACACCGGTTGCGACGATACCCAGAGATCCATTACTAGTGATCATGTCTGCATCTGCCACTAGACGCAGAAAGCGCGCCTGCAAGCTTCCCAGGGCGCGAACCTGCAAATACCTCTTCCAGAGATCAGGCCGCTGCCATAAAACGCGCATCGGCAGCGCTGTGCAAGATGAAAATGGATTACGCACTGCACGGACGCCGCATGCCCTGGCGGCTCGCAGCAGGGGACGAGCTACTGCTGGAAACATGTGAGTGTGTTTGTGCGTGTCCACGTGTGAAACCCAGAGTCCGGAAGCTTGTAGTTTTTTAATTTGGGCTGTACTTTCCGCTTCAACCTGGGATTCATCCACTCGACCTGTCAGAAGGCTGCCGGCGAGGGCGGCCAAACTGCTTCGAAATTGCCCATTTCGACCTGCCTTCCTTGCAACTAGCGTGCGCACTCTGGAGCGCTCGAGAATGGAAGTACCATCGACCAAAATGATGTGGCAACCGACACTCAGTCGCGGCAGTTCACGTGTGAGTTTGACCGCATCTTCGAAAGCGGGGGAGTTCGCCATCAAAGTAGCCGACGTGATGATGCCTTGCGAATGCGCCTCAGCGATGGCTCGGTTCACCCCGCACGTAAGGCCAAAGTCATCAGCGTTGATGATAAGACGTCGCACAGCGGCATTATAGCGCGCTTAAAGATCAGGGCTGGTTTGAGCGCGACCGCTGTTGCCTATACTCGAACTCACTTCGCGAACGGCTTTCAGTTCTCGGCTTCAAGCACGTCGCTGCGCGAGGGCGGTTACCTCAGGTGTTTAGAGCACCTGCCTTACGCAGGCAGTTCGCGGGTTCGGGTCCTGCACTGCCCACCGATTGTTTGATAAACGTATTTAACCTTCGCGTCGTCGCCGCTCTCAAGCGGATTCCGGCTAAAACTGCTCTAAAACCATCAGCTTGAAGGGCGCGGAATTTCACTTTCAAAAGAACATTATCGCAAACTGCCAGTGAGACAAGTATTCTGCAGACTTCCCGGGCAGGCCGACTCTGTAGAACGGAAATCCGGAAATGGTACTGCGAACAGCCACAAGGTTCTTGAAAGTTCTTCCGCCAAAACAGCCTCACAGATTGCTGGAAGCACATTTGAAAATCCATCACTGGCATCTTCGTACTCGGATCAGCCGACCGACTTCGCGTGGATCGGTTACAGCTTCGAACCTCAACTTACCCGCTATGCCATCAAACGTCGCGGGCATTACCTTAGCAGTTGGTGTTGCATATGATCTGGTAGGTGATTCCCCATTGTTCACCCCGCATGCGCAGATCGGCACAAAAGCGGCACAGGTCGCCGGTGTCGATTGGACCACGTTGATTCATTGTCTGCGAGGATGCTTACTGGTCGGGGTTTTACGGGGACGTTCTTACCAACGTCCGGAATTTTAGAAGTTCCAACAATCGGCCGAATTAATGCCATAGTACCATATGGATTCGCCTCCTGTGCAACATCATCTAACGGAACAGCAGAGCGGGTACCCGGAACATTACCTCGGAAACGTTCAACCTGAAACACCCATCTTGTTCCCATCGCCCATTGCCGCCTGGAGCCTATTTCAACGGTGCTGCTGCAGCAAAAACAGAATTGGCCTCCAGAGCGAGCTCTCGCCCAAATCCAACTTCAGTGCCGCGTTTGACCTGCTGGTAACCGATCATGCCTTGAGTACATGGGCCGAAGTTGCCCCTGGGACTGAGCGGGGTACTGGTGAACTGACCCAATCGGTACGGCAATAGGGAAGGGGATGTCTGTCGATGCTACTATTTCCGCTATGAAGAAGAGGTCCGCACCCAAGTCTCGCCGTCGATCGCGACAACCGTTACGCCGAAAGACCTTCGTCTATTTAACTGATGACGAGCGGATTCTCGTTGACCAAGCAGCCGCGGCAGAACGCAGAAGCGTCAGTAGTTTTATTGCGAACGCTGCAGTGGAAGCGGCGGAAGGAGTCGCCATGAAATCTCGGAAGAGCTAAGTTTTTTTTCTTGAGTTAGAGGTACCATTATGGTACCTTTATGGTGTCTTTATACTACAACGATTTCGGGAGCTGTCAGCAATGAAATTGGAAATTTCACGACGAAAGAAGCTCATGAGGCTGAATCGCAGATTGGCAACAAGGCGCTGGGGAGTTCTGCTAAACCAAGTTCATTTCCTTACTCTCCGGGAACTGTCGATGCAGTTCGAATTATCGGTTGCCATGGGAGACATTCTGTTACTAGAGAAGCGGTGGTACATCTCTCACACTGGACTGATACGGCTTGCGCGCCGGAACCGCTGTGCTGGTATTCATGTTAGGCCCGTTCCGGAATTTTCCGATTTTTCGACACAGCGCTGGGCGTTTGAAGCAACCGTTTACAAGTCCCAAGGCTGTAGGGGCTTTGTTGGATACGGTGATGCAGATCCCTCAAATGTCTCGTCTTTATTCCACGGTGCCGAGATGCGGATCGCAGAAACCCGAGCAGTTAACCGGGCGCTTCGTAAAGCGTACGGGATTGGTATCTGCTCCATCGAGGAGCTCGGGCCCTCCAACGAGCCGCAATCCTCCCTTTCCAGCACAGTGGGATCCGAAGCTTGGAATTCACGTGACTTGAAGTCGCG
>JADMIO011678455.1_pt1 | contig 79163 bp, 65 predicted proteins | sample 8958161 | NCBI WGS metagenome assembly JADMIO01 (sample SAMN16585339, study PRJNA669376) | soil metagenome | isolation source: Crop rotation soil | place: USA: Cullars Rotation, Alabama | collected 2011 | reverse complement strand
TATGGTGAAAGTTGGAACCTCTTACGTGCCGATCAGATTAAAACGAAAGGCCCAGTCTTTCGACTGAGCCTTTCGTTTTATTTGACCATGTTGGTATGATTTAAATTAATACGACTCACTATAGGGTCAGTGCGGCCGCGACTTCAAGTCACGTGAATTCCAAGCTTCGGATCCCACTGTGCTGGAAAGCTTATTTTCGGCCCGCTGCTATTATCGTTCTTTCTGCTTGGCCTTAAGATATACCGGAAGAGCTACCAGGGTGAGCCCGTGATCGAATAGCTACTTCTTCTCTTCAGCTTTCTTCTTATCGGCTTTCTTTCCTCCAAACACGGAGACGTTAACATACCGCGATGGATTTTCGCGCAGGTCCTTCAACAATGATTGTAACTCCTGCGACGACTTATTGAGGTTATCATAGAGCTGTTTGTCGTTAATGAATTTTGCTGCTGTACCTTCACCTGTATTCATCTTCTGGCTGATCATTGCAAGTTGCTGCGAAGTTTTATTGAGTTGTTCGATGGTTTGCTTCAGTGGCGAAGCTGCAAGTGAATCGCTCATCCTCCTGAAATTATGAATGCCAGCACCTATGTCTTCGTTATTCTTCCTGATATTGTTGCTGATCGATTCAACATTGCTCACAATTTTCGAAAGCTTTACACTCTCACTTAAGATGAGTTGATTGAGCCGTGCCGTTGCCACGTTGAGATTCTTCAGGGTGCCAGAGAGGTCGGTGAGTCCCGCCGATATCTGCTGGGTGCCCCCGTTTGAAAGTACTTTCTGAATTTCAACAAGCACCTGGTTCAGGGTAAGCAGTACCGACTCTGTTTTGTCTTTCACTGGCGTCAGCGAGGCCGACAGGCTCATTTCTTCAGAGCCCACAATCGTATCGTTCTCTTCGAGAGGGCCAATAAGATTCGGTATGAGGAGCGAGATGGCTTTTCCGCCGAGTATATCGAGCGTAACGATGCGTGCTTCGCTGCTGCGCGATAAGATGATCTTATCATCGATAAGCAAAGTGGCGATGATCTTATTGGCGCTGTCGGCCCTGAACAGGCTTAGCTTCTCAACCTGTCCCACTTTCAAACCTTTATAATAAATGGGGGTTGATTTAACGATACCATCTATTTCGTTATAAACAACGTAGTATGAATTAAGATTAGAGAAAAATCTCTTACCCCTTAAAAAGTTATAACCGAAATAGAGTGCTCCAAGTGCGAAGGCTGCGAAGAGCCCTATCTTTACCTCTTTGGAAATATTCATCTGCATGATTTAAGAGAACCTGCACGTTGTTCATAAGCCCGGCTGTGTTGGGTAGCTTTTGATCATGCAGCGTTCATGACAATTTATTTTGAGCAAAAATAAGGAAATAGAACCTGCTAATGCTAATTATTCCTTGTTGATGTACCGGCCTCGAATGATTTCTTATACTCCATCACTGCATTGGCAATGGCACCCGAAATCTCGTCTACACCCTTCTGGCAGTTCAGGTATTCGCGATCTTTTTTATTGCTGATAAAGCCTGTTTCGATGAGGATGCTCGGCATTTTGGTCTTCCATAGCACTACGAAACCTGCTTGCTTCACTCCCCTGCTTGGCCTGTTGATCCCCTTCGAGATCTGGTATTCAACCTTCGATGCCAGCCTGATGCTTTGATCCATGAACGCATTCTGGTACATCGAAAAATAAATATGCGACTCAGGCGAGTTGGGATCGAAGCCCTCGTAACGCTCAGTATAATCATCCTCGAGCAGTATCACTTCATTCTCGCGTTTGGCAACTTCCAGATTCTCCTCAGCTTTCTTCAGGCCCATGGCATACGTTTCGGTGCCGGTGATGGAGACATTTTTCGTTGAGTTGCAATGGATGGATATAAACAGGTCGGCATTGTTCTTATTGGCGATGGACGCACGTTCCCACAACTCAACAAAATTATCATCAGCCCTGGTATAGATCACCTTCATGCCCGGCATCTGCTCTGTTATGCGTTTTCCCAGGGCAAGCGCTATGGCGAGCGTTACCTCTTTCTCCCTCACGCCCGAAGCGTTACAACCCGGATCATGACCTCCATGCCCTGCATCAATGACAATGGTAGTGATGCCTTTCTTAGCTGCCTTCTTTACCTCTTTCTTTGCCGGGGCCGGCGCCTGTGCACCCATGAAAATAAACACGAGGAGGAATGGCATAATTTTTTCCCAATTCGCTAAATCCCTTACTTTGTTTAGTTTTGCAGCCACTGTTAAATCAATTTTCATTGCACTTATCATTCTTGTCGAAAGCGCATCTTCGGGGTATGTTTATCGCAATTCTCGTGCTTGCGGCTGTTTCGCCGGCATATCCGGTGGCGGGGCTATTCAACACAAAAGTAAACAATAAACGCGCCTCATTTTCTAACAAAAGTATCCACCAACTGCCACAACTGTTGCCAGCTGTGGATGATAATATGCAGGATACCACCAAACGCGGCAGGCAACCCATTGATTCGCTTGCGGCCGACAGCGACTACCTGCCCCGCACTTCCTCGGCGCTCAAGTCGAAAGTAAAATATACCGCCAAAGACTCTATCACCTATTCTGCATCAAGCAAAACAGCTATCCTATATAACGATGCCCAGGTGCTTTACGAGAATCTCAACATGAAGTCGGCACGTATTACCATTAACCTGGCCGACAATACCATCAATGCGGCTGGCATTACCGACAGCCTTGGCACTCTGCGCAATACCCCCATATTCAAAGAGGGCGATGCAGAATATAAAATCGAGGAAGTGACCTTTAACTATGAAACCAAACGTGGCTTCATGAAAGAATTCAGGACAAAAGAAGATGAAGGCTATGTGAAAGGAGAACGGGTGAAGCGCGATGAATTCAATAATTTTTACCTGCGTGATGCCTATTATACTACCTGTGACGCCGACGAGCCGCACTTTTATATCAAGGCAGAGAAGCTGAAGGTAGTGCCCGGAAAGCGCGTCATTACAGGTCCTGCCAACATGGTGATTGAAGGTGTAAGAACACCCTTGTTTATCCCATTTGGCATCTTTCCCCTTAAACGCGGACAACAATCGGGCATCATCATCCCGCTTTATGGTTATGCAGGCGGACGTGGCTACTTCTTAAGACAGGGAGGCTATTATTTAGGACTGGGCGATCACTGGGATGCTTCGTTCATTGGAGATATTTATGCAAATCTCAGCTGGCAATTGGGTATCCGAACAAATTATGCATATCGCTACCGTTTTGCAGGTTCTGTAAATGCAAACTATGCAACCAATATCCAGGGCTTGCCCGAAGACGTCAACTATAATAAGAGCAACGCGTTCCAGTTCATATGGCAACACAGCCTCGACCCGCGCGCCCGCCCGGGTACTTCGTTCAGGGCCGATGTGAGCCTGTATGGAAACCAGTACCTCTCGCGAAACACGTATACCGTCGACAACAGCTCTTTTAAGAACAATATCGTATCTACCGTATCGTATAGCCACGGCTTCAACAAGAACAGGAATAACCTGTATGCAAATACCCAGGTATCTCAAAACCTTGCCACGCGCGACATCTCCATCACATTCCCCGATATCACGTTTACCATCGGCTCGTTTCAGCCTTTCAAGCCCAGGTGGAAATCGACTGCCGACAGCTGGCTCGAAAAATTCAGCATGAACTATACCGGCCTCCTCCAGAACAGGCTTACCACAAAAGACTCGCTGCTGTTCCGTAACAGGAGTAATGACGAATGGAAGAGCTTCCTCGATACGGTGATGAGCAATGGTATCAAACATTCAACGAGCCTCAACAATTCATTCAACGTTCTGAAATATTATACCGTTTCGATGGGTGCTTCGTATAACGAAAACTGGACGCTGAAAACATTCAGGCATGTGTGGGATACAGCGTCGAAACGTGACATTAAGGTCCCTGTCAATGAATTTGCCAGGTCATACTCATACTCATTTACGGGCGGTGTAAGCACAAGGTTTTATGGTCTTGTCAATTTCAAACGCGGCCGGTTGAAAGCGGTAAGGCATGTGGTAAACCCCGACATAGGCTTTACTTATGTGCCCGATTTTGGCCAGGCTCACTTTGGCTTCTACCGTACTTACCAGGTTGATTCAACAGGTCGTACAGGCATCTATTCTATATTCGACGGCACATACTTTGGCGGGCCCAGCGCGGGGCGGCAGGGCAATATCAACTTTGGTATCGATAATAATCTTGAAATCAAGTGGCTGAAAGGAAAAGACACTACCGAAAAAGTTGAAAAGATAAAGATCTTCGAAAGCCTGCGGGGTGGCGCTGCTTATAATATCTTCGCCGATTCGTTTAACCTGAGTAATATCGCTATCACGTTCAGAACAACATTATTCAAAAGCATTTCGCTGAATGGTGGATTAGGGCTTGATCCTTATATGAATGTAATTACAGTTAACAACGAAGGCAAAACGAAGTACTACCAGCGCTTCAACAAATTTGCCATGAAAGAGCAGGGCATCCCGGGAACCGTAACCAACGCTAACCTCGGCCTGAGCGCTTCATTAAACCCCGAGATGTTCAGGAGCAAGAATAAGGCAAGAGCAGAGGCCATCAAAAAAGAAATGATGGCGCGCGGCTTCACTGAATTCAAGATGCCCTGGACACTCAGTCTTTCATATACCGTTTCGTACGACTACCGCAATAAGCTTCAACCTGTTGACCCGGGGCTGAACCAGAACCTGCAAATGTTTGGCACGCTTACACCAAGCAAGAACTGGGGAATCACTTTTAACTCGGGTTACGATTTCAAAGATCATAAAATATCGAACCTGGGAATAGATATCAAGCGCGACCTGCATTGCTGGCAGTTCACCTGTAACTGGACTCCCATATCGGCTATGCAAAGCCAGTATTTCCTGTTTACGATTAGCGTAAAGGCACAGGTGCTCAGCGACCTGAAATACCCGAAGCGAAAAGACTGGTTTGATAACAGGCGAATTTAGCCGCAGCTGAATATTGGCGCTGAATATTCTCATAAAAATCTTTTCTTTGAAACATTAATCTAACAACAAAAAACCGATCATGAAATATATCGCACTGAACGACTTACATGCTTCGCTGGGAGCCAAAATGATTGAATTTGCGGGCTTTAACATGCCCGTACTTTATAATAATCTTATCCAGGAGCACCTGGCAGTGCGCAACAGCGTTGGTGTTTTTGATGTGAGCCATATGGGCGAATTCTATCTCAAGGGAGAAAAGGCTCTCGACCTCATACAACTGGTAACATCAAATGATGCATCGAAGCTCGCTGACGGAAAGGTGCAATACAGCTGCCTGCCGAATGATAAGGGAGGCATTGTAGACGATTTACTTGTTTACCGCGTAAAGGAAAATGAATATATGCTGGTGGTGAATGCCGGCAATATCGATAAAGACTGGGACTGGATCAGTAGCCACAATACCTTTGGCGTTGAAATGACCAACTACAGCAATGCGTTGTCGCTCCTCGCCGTGCAGGGACCTGATGCCATAAAGGTATTACAGAAACTCACCGATGTAGATCTGGGTTCGATGGAATACTACACATTCAAAGTTGGGTCAATGGCCGGCATCGATGAAGTATGGATTTCGAACACCGGTTATACAGGTGCCGGTGGTTTCGAATTATATGTGATGAATGAAGATGCACGCAAGTTATGGGATGCCATCTTCGGGGCCGGTGCTGAATTTAACATACAGCCTGCAGGTCTTGGTGCGCGCGATACCCTGAGACTCGAAAAAGGATTCTGTCTCTATGGAAACGATATCAATGACGAAACATCGCCGATAGAGGCCGGCCTTGGCTGGATCACTAAATTTACCAAGCCGTTCGTCAACAGCGAATACCACAAGGCTCTGAAAGAAAATGGTGTGAGCAAAAAGCTTGTGGGCTTCGAAATGATCGACAGGGGCATTCCACGCCAGCATTATGCCATTAAAGATGCTGATGGCAATATCATCGGTGAAGTTACATCGGGTACCCAATCGCCATCGCTGAATAAAGGCATCGGTATGGGCTATGTGAAAACCGCGTTCAGCAAGCCAGGAACAGAAATCTTTATAGATATCAGGGACAAAGGCATCAAGGCACAGGTAACCAAAATACCATTCTTATAAAATAGTTGATAAAATCAACATTCAAATTCAAGGGATGCATTCGATAGAAGTCATATTCACACCTGCGCTTCTGCCTCTTTACGAAATTAAAAGCAAAACGGTTGTGATCATTGATATCCTGAGGGCAACGAGCTCTATGTGTGTTGCCTTTCACACCGGCGTCAATAAAATCCTTCCCGTGTCGACACCGGAGGAATGCCGCATTTTCAAAGACTTCGACTTCATCATAGCGGCTGAACGCAATGCCGAAAAAGTTGAAGGATTTGACATGGGCAATTCGCCTTTCGAATATGAGAATCCTTTTTTGAAGGGCAAGAACATCGCATTTACAACAACAAATGGCACCAAGGCAATACGCCTGGCTAAGAACATGGGCGCAGGTGCGGTGGTCATCGGTTCGTTCCTTAATCTTGATTATCTCTGCGCAAGGCTCAAAGAAAAAAAGCATGACATCGTACTTCTCTGCGCGGGCTGGAAAGACAAATATAATCTTGAAGATACCCTCTTTGCCGGCGCTGTTATATCGCGCATTGGGCAGGGATATTCGATTGACGACGACGCATCCATTTCTGCACTCTCGTTATTCGATCATCATCGCGATAACCTCGAAGGCCTTGTGCGCCGCTCCTCACACGCCCGCAGGTTTACCCGCCTTCACATGCAAACCGACGATGTTGCTTTTTGCATGCAGCAAAACCTTTATAATATTCTCCCGGTTATCGAAGGCGAATATATTGTTGCTGCTAAGCCGGCACAGCCTGCCGCTCCTTCAGCAGCGGGTTCAGTAATAGGCTGAGTAACATAACTGCGGCACAACCAAACAGGTTGAACCAAAGAAAGCTGATATCAGTACAAAAGTACAGGTACAATACGAAGAGCTCTGCCATGATTGCTGCAAAAAACGCCGCCGATCCTTTTACACCTTTCAGAAAAAATGCCACCAGGAATATCCCGAGTATCGTGCCATAAAACAACGACCCAAGCACGTTCACCGCTTCAATGAGGCTTCCCAGCTTATTAGCAAACATGGCAACTCCTATCGCATAGAGTCCCCATAACGCGGTTGACGCCTTCGACACAAAAAGATAATGTGCTTCGCTGGCCTCCTTCTTAAACATACGCTTATAAATATCTACTACCGTGCAAGATGCGAGTGCATTGAGCTCGGCCGATTTCGACTGCATGGATGCGGCAAAGATCACGGCGATGAGCAAACCTATCAAACCATGTGGAAGATAGTCGACCACGAAACGAAGAAAGACATAATTGGTATCGTCGGTCTCGGCACGCTTATCGTTCTTTAGCATCAGTGCGGCCGCCTGTTTTCGCAGCATCGCCAGTTCAGCCTCATACTTTGCTATTGCAACCCGCGTATCACTTACTTCGCTTTCATTTTTTTTTCCGAGTGCGTTATCGAGCTGATGGGCCAGCTCTTTGCGGCTTTTGAAATTCGCCTGGTTTTGTTGCTCCAGCACTTGCCATTCGGCCGCATAAGTACTTTGCTTCATCTTGTCGACTTCGTTATTGTTAAAAAACAAAGGCGATGGGTTGAACTGGTAAAACACAAAAAGCAACACGCCGATAAACAAAATTGAGAGCTGCATCGGTACTTTGATGAAGCCATTCATGATAAGACCCAACCTGCTTTGCTTAATGTCCTGCGCCGAAATATAGCGCGATACCTGCGACTGGTCGGTGCCGAAATACGACAAGGCCAGGAAGAAACCTCCAATAAGCCCGCTCCAGATATTGTACTTATTGTTGAGGTCGAAATGCAGATCGATGATATTCAGTTTGCCAAGCTTGCCGCCCATGGCTATGGCATCGCCAAAGCTGATGCTTTCGGGCAATAACTTAACGATCATCCAGCCCGCAATGAACATGCCTGCAAAGATGATGATCATTTGTTGCAGGTGCGTATAGCTCACCGCTTTTGAACCACCCAGGTAAGTGTATAAGATCACGATACCACCTATGACGAGGTTGGTATAATAGATGTTCCAGCCAAGCAGCGACGAGAGGATGAGGCTCGGCGCGTAAAGCGTGAGACCCGATGCGAGCCCACGTTGCGTGAGAAAAAGAAATGATGTGAAAACGCGTGTCTTCAGGTCGAAGCGCGATTCAAGAAACTCGTACGCAGTATATAGTTTGAGCCTGTGATAGATTGGTAGAAAGATGATGCACAACACAACCATCGCCAGGGGAAGCCCGAAGTAATATTGAACAAATCGCATCCCATCGGTGTAAGCCTGCCCGGGAGCTGAAAGAAAGGTAATGGCACTTGCCTGCGTGGCCATTATCGAAAGGCCCACCATAAACCAGGGCATCGTATTATCGCCCTTCAGATACCCTTCTATATTTTTTTGCCCGCGACTCTTATATATGCCATAACCGGCAATGAACACGAGCGATGCCACCAGTACCAGCCAGTCGAGAGCGCTCATTTATATACAACGGTAATTACGTAGTAAATAACGATCTGGATAACCAGGAACCCGATAACCGCGGCATACAAGGTGTTCCAGCGCTTCCCGCTTTCACTGCCCTTTGAACCCGGTTCGTGTTGAGCCATGTTAATGAACCTTATGCGCCAACTTGCTTCCTGATGATATTAAGCGCGCCGCCGGCCTTGAACCACTCTATCTGCTGCTCATTATAGGTATGGTTTACCAGGATGGTTTCCTTGGTTTCATCGGCATGGTGTAAAATTAACACTAAGGGTTGACCCGGCGCAAACGACCCAAGGTTGATGATGTCTATGCGATCGTCTTCACGGAACTTATCATAGTCGTTCTTATCGGCAAAGGTAAGTGCAAGCATACCCTGCTTCTTAAGATTGGTTTCATGTATCCTTGCAAACGACTTCACGAGCACAGCGCGCACACCAAGGTGACGTGGCTCCATGGCCGCATGCTCGCGGCTCGAACCTTCTCCATAGTTCTCATCACCCACTACGATCGAACCGATCTGTTGTCCCTTATAAGCACGCTGCACTTTTGGCACCGACTCATAAGCACCTGTGAGCTGGTTCTTAACCGAATCGGTTTTTTCATTGAAGAAATTCACCGCGCCTATAAGCATGTTGTTCGAAATATTATCGAGGTGACCGCGGTATTTGAGCCAGGGACCTGCCATCGAAATATGATCTGTGGTGCACTTACCCTTTGCTTTGATGAGCAGGAAAAGCCCGGTGAGGTCAGTACCCTCCCATGCTGCAAACGGATCAAGTAACTGCAGCCTGTCTGATGTTGGCGATACATCTACAACAACGTGGCTCCCATCTATGGCGGGTGCCTGGTAGCCGGCATCGTCAACTGCAAAGCCCCTTGCAGGCAACTCCATGCCCTGGGGTTCATCAAGCATCACGCTTTCACCTTTATCGTTTATGAGCGAATCAGTGAGCGGGTTAAAAGAAAGATCGCCCGCAACAGCCATCGCCGTAACCAGTTCGGGCGAAGCAACAAAAGCAAATGTATTCGGGTTACCATCAGCACGCTTCGCGAAGTTGCGGTTAAACGAGTGAACGATTGTATTTTTCTCTGCCTTCTCGGCACCTACCCTGGCCCACATTCCTATGCACGGGCCACAGGCATTGGCAAATACCTTGGCACCTATCTTATCGAATGTTTCGAGGAAGCCGTCGCGCTCTATGGTAAAACGTACCTGTTCAGAGCCCGGGGTGATGGTAAACTCAGCCTTTGTTTTAAGTCCCTTCTCAACAACCTGTCGAGCAAGCGATGCCGCCCGCGAAATGTCTTCATATGATGAATTGGTGCATGAACCAATAAGGCCCACTTCAATTTTAGTTGGCCAGCCATTCTTAAGCGCCTCTTCTTTCATCTTCGAAATGGGTGTGGCAAGATCGGGCGTGAACGGACCATTAAGATGTGGCTCGAGTTCAGAAAGATTGATCTCAATTACCTGGTCGAAATATTCTGTGGGGTTAGCATACACTTCGGGGTCGCCCGTTAAGTGCTGCCTGATGCCATTTGCAAGGTCGGCAACCTCTGCCCTGCCTGTAGCACGCAGGTAACGCTCCATACTTTCGTCGTAACCGAATGTCGACGTTGTGGCTCCAATCTCGGCTCCCATATTGCAGATGGTACCTTTGCCGGTGCAACTCATGTTCAGGGCACCTTCGCCGAAATATTCAACGATGGCTCCTGTGCCACCTTTCACTGTGAGTATGCCTGCAACTTTCAATATTACGTCTTTAGGTGCTGTCCATCCACTGAGCTTACCTGTTAACTTAACGCCGATGAGCTTAGGAAACTTGAGTTCCCACGGAAGGCCTGCCATTACATCGCAGGCATCGGCGCCACCCACGCCTATTGCAACCATACCAAGACCACCGGCATTAACCGTATGCGAATCAGTACCTATCATCATACCACCGGGGAATGCATAGTTTTCGAGTACTACCTGGTGTATGATACCTGCTCCTGCTTTCCAGAATCCAATACCATATTTGTTTGATACGGAAGAAAGAAAATCATACACCTCCTTGTTTTCAACTTCTGCTATCCCAAGGTCGGTCTTCGATTCAACCTGAGCGGTGATGAGGTGATCGCAATGCACTGTTGAAGGCACGGCTACCTTTGGCCTGCCGGCCTGCATAAACTGCAGCAGCGCCATCTGTGCGGTGGCATCCTGCATGGCAACACGGTCGGGACCAAAATCAACATAACTGTTTCCACGCTCGTAGGCCTTGCTGGCATTGCCTTCGGTGAGGTGGCTATACAATATTTTTTCGGAAAGTGTTAATGGCTTATTTACCACCTTGCGGGCGGCGGCAATTCTCTCATCCATGCGGGCATAAACGGCCCTGATCATCTCTAAATCAAATACCATAGTGTATATATCTTAAATAATAACAATAGGCAATGAGCTTTTGTGTTGAAGACGCACATCGCTTTTTTTAAAACTGCCGCAAATTAATCGAAACTTTATTAAAAAGCAGGCCTAATTCGGCATATTTGTTAAAATCTAAGACGAGTCTTGAACCGCATCGAAGATACCATCTGCAGCCTTGCCTGCAGCGATTTTGAGCTGGCTGCCGGTACCACTTTCAGCGAGCTTGAGGAACGCCTGCAGGAGAAGATCGTATACCTCCTCCAATTCAATTTCGAAGGCCTTTGGAATATCCTGTACAGGATTGATGTGAAAGAAGAGCGGGTGAAGAAACTTTTTGATCAACCCGATCCAAAACTTATTGCACCTGGCCTCGCAACGCTCATACTTGAACGGCTCAGGCAAAAAGCGGAAACCAGGCTACGTTATCGATAAAACCGGTGAAACCGGCATTACGTATATCCATCTGTGCCCACAAGCATTTACAGGTATTATGTAATAAATATCATCCTTGAAATGTTACCGCGGTTCATAAATTTGCAGTCCTCGTTCAAAATATGGTCATTTTAGTTTTCTTCATCGCCCACTGGTATTTATCGCTCTTCGGGCAGACGTTTTATTTACACCGTTATGCCGCCCATAAGATGTTCACAATGAGCAAGGGCTGGGAACGCTTCTGGTATATTTTCGCCTGGGTAACCCAGGGCTCGAGCTACCTCAATGCACGGGCTTATGCGATACTTCATCGCATGCATCATGCTTATAGCGATACTGAGAAGGACCCACATACGCCTCACTTCTTCAGGGAAGTATTCACGATGATGATGCATACCCGCGATATCTACAATGGCGTATTACACGGCAAAATACAGGTAGAAGAAAAATTCGATAAAAACTTTCCCGTATACCCGGGCATCGACAGAATTGCAGATGCCTGGCCTGTGCGCATCGGGTTTGGGCTCGCTTATGTGGCTTTCTATATTGCCTTTGCCACACATTGGTGGATGTTCCTTTTGCTGCCGGTGCACTTCTTAATGGGACCCGTTCATGGAGCAATCGTTAACTGGGCAGGGCATAAATACGGTTATCGCAATTTCAATGAAAATGACCATTCGAAGAACACGCTCATCTTCGACTTCCTGATGCTGGGAGAGTTGTTCCAGAACAATCATCACCATGCAGGGGCAAGGGCTAACTTCGCATCCAAATGGTGGGAGTTCGACCCGGTGTATCCCGTGATCAGGATCTTTGATAAGTTAGGCATGATTAAACTTGTGATCAAAGCCAGGTAACTACTCTCCTTCGTGTTCAATAAAATGAATACGGTGTTTAAGTAAAGGCAGTTGAGATAGATCGATTTTCTTAAGGGTGTACCTGGCGCTCGTATTCCACATCTGCAAGGTATCTCCGCACTCTTTAAAGGTAAATGTTGCCGGAGCCCGCTTGCGGTCGCTGCTGATTTGAATGCTCCTGTTCAGGGTATCGACGCGGCAGTAATAGTCTTCAAATGAATTTTCATCTTTTGATTGGGCGATAAAATAACCATCACGGTGGAAAAAGAATCTTCTGCTGCCAGACCAGTAATCGGGCTGCAACTCCCCTTCCAGCGCCTCTCCTGAGAGAACTTCATATGCGCCATGCAATGGCGGTCGCGCGAATGCATCGTCATTCAGATTTCCGTTCCTGAGATGCACATAACAAGCTTCAAATAAAATGATCATCACTGCAATCGACTTTAACAGGGAATATGCTATGATTTTTCTTTTCGAATTGAACCGGTTCTTACTCGCCTCACCTGGCGGTGCTTTGTGTAAAAAATACACTAAGTACAGCGACTTCTTTGCAGGCCAGGCAACAAAACAAGAAATTAAAAGGAGAAAAGTTGAGTATATCTTCACGGTAATATCAAACCCGATATTCACCATTACCACGTTGAGCAATACGCCGGCAGCAATAAGTCCACCTGCGCCGCGGGTCCTTCTGAACAGTAGCAACAGGGCAGGCAATACTTCCGCTATCCCCATAAATACAGAGTAGGTATAAGACGAACCCATCGTACTCCAATAAAGTATGTCGGGTGTGAGTTGGCCTAATGGCGTATAGAGTATATTAGGTTCAGGCTGATAAAATTGTATCTTAAGTATTTTTTCAACCCCATACTTAAATAATTGTAAGGAGAGGTAGTAACTACAAAAGATCCTTGCCCAGGCAATCACCTTGCTCATATTCTCCCTCCTGTCGATGAATGCCCATATACCCGCAAATAGTATCGCCAAGGCGAAAATATTAAACAGGTGGATATACATGCCGGCAGAATCAGATGCAAGCACGAGCGATCCCGGTTCGGCATCAAACAGGTACTTATTGCTGAAGTTAATTAGGGCGGTTGAAAGTGGTGCAAAGAGGCGCCCGGTTGAAGGCAACAGGCTGTAAGGAAATGGAAGGGTGATAACGAAAAAAGCTATGAACAATAGCACAACACGCTGGCCGAAAATATAAAGCCGGCCTGGCATCATGTAGCAGCAAGTGTTTTGAGTCGCCTGAGCAACGAAGCAGTTATAATCAAAGTCAACAACAGCGTTAAGCCGGCAAACACAACAATAAACGATGGCTTATGACTGCCACCACCCGGCTGGTTGTTATCAACGAGTGGAGGAATTACTTCCATCTTCGATTTGTCACGCGGTTCCTTGTCCGGTTTTTTCTCTCCCGGTTTAGCGCCTTTCCTGTCTATGACCACCGCGCCGGGGTGAAGCTGCCTAAGGCTGTCGGTATCCACCAGGCTGTCGAAATAATGGGTGAACAACGTCTCGATATTAAAATTGCCTTTGTAAATCGTGTCACGAGGGATCTTGTATACCCGCCTGCCGGGCCTGTCAGACAACCTCACTTCAATGAGCGATGTATCGCTCAGTAAGATTATGCTGTCGGGCTCGATGTAAGGTGGAATATAAATACCGAAGTTATCCTCTTCAGAAGGCACATAAAAACTCATTGAACCGCTGTGACTCTTAAAAGCTATCCGCTGCGTTTGTGCATTCGCCAGAAAGCCCGTGCAAAGCATGCATAGTATCCATAATTTTTTCACCTGATAAAGATAATGCAGGTAACAACAAAATCAATGTCGATGTATATATTGCATCACCTAATATTACCTCTTATGGAATTTGGTCGTATTGAACCTGCAGCACTCAAGAAAGCAAAGCTGGCGCTGCCACCCGATCACCCGCAAAGCACGAAAGTTCTTGCTTCAAATAAAAAAAAGGCAAAGCCCAAAATACATGTAGGTTGCGCAAAGTGGGGCAGGCCCGACTGGGTAGGAAAAATCTATCCTAAGAAAACCAAAGCTGCCAATTTCCTAGCCGAATATGCGAAGCAATTCAACTGCATCGAGCTCAATGCAATCTCTTATAAGCTCCCTGACGATGCTCAAATGAAGGCCTGGATGGAGCAGGTAGGTAAGGACTTTGTCTTCGTTCCAAAATTCTCGGAAACCATCACTCACCGGAAGCGCCTGAAAAACTGTGAAGCGCTCACCGATGAGTTTCTTGCATGCGTCGATAAATTTGGTAAGCACCTTGGGCCCATGTTCCTGATGCCACATCCCCAGGTTGGTCCAAAGCAGTTCGATACGCTCAAAGCTTATATCGAATCACTGCCTGACGACCTTGATCTCTATGTTGAACTGCGGCACCCCGAGTGGTTTAAAGATGGCAATGCCGATGAGCTTTTCAAATTGCTGCAAAAGAAAAAAATCGGCAGCATTATCACTGACACTGCGGGGCGAAGAGATTGCGTGCACATGCGGCTCAGTACGCCCGATGCCTTCATCAGGTTTGTGGGCAACAGCCTCGACAAAAGCGATTATAAGCGTATTGACGACTGGGTGGAGCGCCTGGGCGAGTGGATTGAGCAGGGACTGCGCGAATGTTGGTTTTTCATGCACATGCATGACGAACTCTATTCGCCCGAGCTGATCAAATACCTCATCGAAAAATTAAATAAGAAGTACAAGCTAAATATACACGTACCCGTGTTTTACAATTGAAACCCCTGGCGGTCGGCCATTATTTTGCCGATGGCGCCGATCCCATTGTAACCAGGTAGCGCAGCAATACCTTCTCGTAATCCTTATCGATAACCGTATTACCCGCCTTCTTGTTAACCTTGGCTACCATCTTGGGAACTATAAGAGTCCACTGTTGTTCGCTGTAATCCACCGGGTTTTTGAGTGTGTGACATGTATGGCAGTTTTGTTCGTAAAGTATTTTTCCATCATTTAATTCCTGCAGGGTATAACCAGGGTATTTCTCCTTCATACGCTCAACATCATGAGTGGTGGGCATTGCAAGCCGTACACTGCATGCCGATAAAACCAAAATAAGTGTAATCACAAAAAATCTCTTCATGTTGCCAATTTAATAATTTGTGAGAAATGTACAAGGATATAGCTCGGTAGTCACTGATTTCTATTGGCTTCACCACGATGTAAAAACTTCCCACATGTGTAGAATATTACACCAATCGTAGGCAGTGTTCACCAGGAGGCTACAGTGGAAATTAGTCAACACAAGCGCGGGAAGCCGCTCCAGTCAAGAGCTTTACCAATCCGGCACAGCACTTGTATTGATCGATACCTGTAAAAACAACTCATTATGAATTCACATACTCATTCATCAGTTCAACAGGTTAACAATAATAGCCAGGTTGTCATCAATGAGCTCATCATTATCAACAACGACCGCTACGAAGGTTACATAAATGCTGCCCGTGAAGTAAAAGACAATGATCTTAAAGTGCTCTTTACCCAACTCGGCATTCAAAGTTTAAAATGTAACGCAGAATTGAAAAGGCTACTGCCCTTTTCTAATTCAATGCCCACGGTTGAAATTTCAGACGACCTGTTCAGGGCATGCATATTTATAAAAGCATGGGTTCATATCAATGATCGCAAGGGTGTTTTAACAGCCTGTGAAAATGGCGAATCGATGACCGTTGGCTACTATAAGAGAGCTCTCGAAAGAGAGATGCCCGATGAAGTACGGCTAACCCTCATCAGGCAGAAAAGCGACCTGTACGAAGTACAAAACTCGCTCAGGAACCTGGCTCAGATTTCTTAATTCATTCCTCAAAAATACTTACTGCTTATTGGGTGTTCTTTCACTCAAGGCTTCGATATTCGATTACGCCCTGCATACTGTTTGGCCTCGATTCAAACATGGTGCAGGGCGAATCGTATCAATGGCTCCCAGCTTCCTGGCGAGCTAATTTTTTTACCTATGCATCATAACCCGGTTCAGCCTTGTCAAAAATGAATGCCTGTACTACCAGTAAACAAAGCGCACCGCAAGACTATGATTTGTGGAGTATGTTGGGCAATTTTATATCAAACTGTGTAGATAAGGCACTATCGCAAGATGAACACATAATACGTTTAAATCGCCGTAATACCAGTGTTTATTGGACTTCTCAGCATCTGGCACAGCTCTTGTTTTAACACTGTATATCAAATTAAATTTCATTTCAATCATGAAACCTTCAATCCATATCGAAAGCGCCTCCCCTGTATCATCCATAAATAACAAGACCCAATCCACCATTCTCAATCTCATAGCAACCAATAACGATCGCTATGAATCTTATCTGAAGTCGGTGAAAGAAACCAATGATCCAATGCTAAAAGATCTTTTCACAAGGCTCAGCATTCAAAGCCAGGTATTCAACAATGAGTTGAGGAGCCTTATCCCCTTCATCAATGCAGAGCACGAATCGTCGCTCGCTACAAACCTTCACAGGGCATGTATGTACATCAGGAGTTCGGTGCTCATGAACGATACCTGCCGCGTGATATCAACCTGTGAATATGGCGAAATCATGGCAATCAACAATTACGAGAATGCGCTCGCCGATGCAACCCTTTCGGCCGACATCACCCGCACGCTCACTGAACAGCTTGCCCATTTAAAAAGAGTTGTGAAAGAGTTGCAATTCCTGAACGGATTTGCCTGCGCCTGACAAATGATACAATACGATTACCTGTTGAAATGAACCTGGTATAGGCTTAAAGGTTGATGAAAACAGGTAATAGGGTTAGTGTACTTTTCACACTAACATATACGATGATCAATTTCCCGCTCTGCCAATTTTGTTGCAGCCCCGCTATAGGTCTGCCAACGATATTGACACCGGGAAATTGTCATTTTACGATCAGCCGCTGCACACCGCGCTGGTCGCCAACCTGCAGCACCACGAAGTAAATTCCTGCCGGTACACCTGCCAGGTTCAGATCGATTGTTGTGTGATCAACTTTTGCCACCGGGAGTTCGGTTATAACTTTTCCAAGTATATCAACCAAAGAAACCTGCAGCGGTTGCGGCTCGTCATAGTCGAACTCGAGTTGAACAAGATTCTCAGCAGGGTTCGGATGCATCCTTACTTTACCTGCCCCAAATAGGTTTTCCCTGATCCCCGCTGCCGGCCCAATCGTGACATTCATCAGCTTTTCTTTCCCGATACACCCCGACGGATTAATTTCAGTTACCGACACAATGCCTGGAGTACCCTTTGTTCCCCACAAAACGGTGATGCTGCTGGTAGTGCTGCCGCCTGTTTGTGTTCCACCTAAAACAATCCAGTTGAAATCGGATCCCGCTGTACCACTCACAGAATAGGTTTCGATTGAACCCGCCTTCACCACGCTCAGCCCGTTAATAGCGCTTGTTTGAGGAGAAGGATAGATAGAAATTGCAATTGTTCCAGGTTGCGAAATGCAGCCTGCCCGGTTAACAGTAGCAGAATAAACACCCGAATTGGCCGGACTCAGATTCTTAATTATCGGCTTTTGCAGAGTTGATCCAAAGCCCGCCGGACCTGTCCATTCATAAGTAGCCCCACCAACAAAGCTCGCAAATAACATCAGGCTGTCGCCCATACATCCAAACCCCGACGGGTTGCTGCTAAGTGTGGGCGGTAACGGCACGCTATTGATCACAACGTCGGTTGTTCCCTCAAGCGAAGAGCAACCATCGGCAGTGGTAATTACATTGTATTTGCCCGACATGGCAGCCGTAGTATTGATGATCGTTGGGTTCCTCAAAGCCGAACTGAATCCGCCAGGGCCATTCCAGCTATAAGTTGCTCCCGGCAGTTGGTTTGCACTGAGCGAAATGCTTTCACCGGCACACTTAGGTCCGTTGTTGGTAGCCACAGGCGTCTCGGGCAGGTTGAAGATAATCACATTGGTTGATGCCGGTGCCGAAAAACAACCGTTCAGTATCGATCTTACAAGATATGTCCCCCCATGCTTCACGGCAGCTCCCGGCAATAGTGGGTTTTGAGCATTCGAAGAATAATTGTCGGGGCCCGTCCAGATATAAGTTGCGCCAGTAATATTCGTAGCTGTCAACAAGAGGTTGCCTCCTTCACAAAACGGAGCATTTGAACTTGCCACCGGCGCAGAAGGCAGAAGCTTAACCGAAGCCGTAAGTGAACCCGCCGCGGATGTGCACCCCGAGTCGGTAACCGTAACTGAATATGTTCCAGCATTCACGCCGTTTACTGAACTGAGGTAGGGATTGCGAAGCCCTGCATTGAAATTATTGGGACCTGTCCAGTTGAAGATTGCATTCGGACCCTGCCCGTTGCCTGTTGCATCAAGTTTGAGTGTATCGCCACTACATATCGGCGAGTTGCTTGCTGCTGTTGGGGTATTGGGAACCAAATGCGAAATTGCAGTAGTAGTAGACGTGGAAGAAGTACCGCAACCCGTTACGCTAACATATACGCTGTATTGACCAGCTTTAATAGAGTTCATGTTGCTGATGGAAGGATTCTGCAACGATGAGCTGAAACCGTCGGGGCCGGTCCAGAAATAGGTCGCCCCGGTAATGGTCGAAGCACTGAGATTCAATGTTTGCCCATCGCATAAAGGTCCGTTGTTTGAAGCTGTGGGCGCAGTGGGCAGCGTATTCACCACGAGGTTTACCGATGCTGCATTCGAAACTCCGCAACTCGAAGTACTGGCTGTTACACTGTAAATGCCGGCATTAACTGTCCCTACTCCATTGATGACGGGGTTTTGCTGGGTGCTTGTGAAACTATTCGGCCCTGTCCATGAATATGTTGCTCCCGAAATACTACTGGCGGTAAGTTGCAGGCTCTGCCCGGGGCATAATGGCCCGTTGCTGCCTGCGGTTGGCGCAGGCGTATTTGTGGTGATCACCACGCTGGTTGTACTAACCGGCGATGGACATCCATTGACAAGTGCGATGACACTATATGTGCCCGCGTCGGTTAAAGAAAGCGAACTGCGCGTTGGATTCTGCTGGGTGCTGCTGAAATTATTGGGCCCCGACCAGGTATAAGTTGCCCCAGAAATAAGGCTTGCCGATAAGCTCAGGCTCTGCGCCAAACACAAAGGTCCGTTATTACCTGCAGTTGGCGAAGGCGGAATATTATTGATGATTACCGTTGTTGAACCTGGCTGCGAAACGCAACCATTCTGGCTCACAACCACCTGGTATGTTCCTGCATAGGTGTTCGATGCCGATGGTCGCACAGGGTTCTGTTGCGACGATGAATAATTATTCGGGCCTGTCCAGGCATAAAAACCAGTGGCGGGCCCCGACGCGGTGAGGTTCACATTATCACCCACACATAAGGGGCCATTATTGGTAGCCGAAGGAGCTGCCGGAACGGTGTTAACAATGGCCTGTGTGATGAAAGGGCCCAGCGTGCCGCAGCCGCTGAGACTTATGGTAACACTATACTGACCCGAATCGGGCTTGGTGGCCGACAACATTCCGGGGTTCTGCATGGTTGAAGTAAAACCATTTGGGCCCGTCCATGCATACGTAGCACCATTGATTGCGGTAACGTTAAAACTCAAGGCCTGCCCAACACACACGGGACCATTATTGCTTGCTGAATAGGAGCTCACCACGTTCACATAAGTTTGCGCAACCGTTGATGAACACTGGCCCATTACCGTCACCACCGAATAATTTCCTATCATCGAAATGCTTGCACCCGTAATTACTGGATTTCGCTGGGTCGACGTAAATCCATTTGGCCCCGTCCAATAATAACTAACTCCCGGTATGCTGTCGGCGAAAAGCCTCACCGTGCCCCCGGAACAGGTGGGACTATTGCTGCTGGCAAGCGTCGGCGTTGGCGTTGGTCCCACCATCTGCGAGTAATTATCGCCGCAGCCTGTTGTCCACCCATACATGGTATCGTAAAGATTTACGCGGTAGGCAAGGTTATAGTTGTATGCATGATTGCCATCGAGTGAATAAAAAGGCCCGAGCGTATCGCCATAATCCCAGAGGCAGCTAAACTGCAGGATATTGAAAAAGGCGCGAACATTATAGAACCTGTTGAAAAAAACAGGCGAAGAAGTATTGGTGAACGAAAGAGGTGTGCCAGGCTGATTACACAGGCTACTTGCACTGAAGCCGGCCGTAATATTATACGACACAAAAGGCTGCATGATGAAATCGGCATTGAAAATCGGGCCTCCAACGTTAACAGTATAACTCCTGTGATACGTAGTGCCGATGCGCACAGAGCTCAGCCATTCGGAGCGGCCATTTGGCGGCGATGCCAACCATGAATTTGCCACAATGGCTACATTGGTTGCCGAAGACGACTCTATGGTAAGAACGAATGGCGATGAAGTGGTAATGGGAGTTGAAAAGATGGCTCTTTTGCGCAGGGCCGAAAGAAGGCCACCGCCAAAAGTTGAATCAACATTGACAGTTACCGTTGCAAGGGGCGTTCCTGTTGGCATTGAATCGAATGTTGAATTGTACATTCTGCATGTAAGCGTTACCACCGCGCTTGTCATGGTGCTTTGCCAGGCAAAAAATTCGAAGCCCGAAACCGTCATTGCCTGTGGCGAAGGATACCACTGGGCAAAGGCATTGCCACTGGTGGTGTTGTTGATGGTAAGCGGATTAAATGCGGTTGATTTATTAAATACGTAATTGATGGTATCAGTTGGACATGTGCCGGTTTTATTGAGCCCTGGAAAAAATACTGCGCTCCGGGCCGGAATGTTATTTGTGACCGAAAATGGGGCTGACTGGAGGGTTTGCGCTTTAAGCTGCCACGCAAACGGGGCCGATAGGAGTAACGAAAAACATAATACCGTAAAAATATTTTTCATAGCAAATTAATTTACCCGAATCTACAATATATTTTTTTCAAAATTCACAGGAGTATTATAAAATATACTTAATAAACAGAATTCTTCAGGAATGAATGCGTGTTTTCATCGCTTTTTTTTATAAATATTATTGACGTATAAATTCAAAAAAAATCAAGCAGTTTTTTATGCAAAAAATGCATATGGCTTTGCTACCTGAAAGCCAGCATTGGCATGATTTTCATCATTTTTTTAATTCAGGTCAACCGGCAATTTTGCAGCCCATCATTTTTCACATTTTGTTAAGCGAAACAATTGGTTAATTTTGCAGGACTCATAAAAAAGACAATCATCTGAATATGACAAATAAAGACATCGTAGAGAAAGTAGTAAACGGGGCCTCGGAGGCCTTTATTAATTTAACTCCTGCCGAACTGGTTCGTCATGCCATTATAAATGGCGAAGGAACATTGAACGATACCGGCGCGCTGATGGCCGACACCGGCGAGTTTACAGGAAGATCGCCTAAAGACAAATTCAGTGTTTGTGATGCCAAGACCGAAGAAACCGTTTGGTGGGGTGATGTAAACATGAAATTCGAACCTGCTAAATTCGATGTGTTGCTCGACAAAGTGCTGGAGCATTACAAAGGAAAGAAAATTTACAGCCGTCATGCCTATGCCTGCGCCGACGAGCGCTACAGGCTCAATATCCAGGTTATCAACGAAACCGCCTATCACAATTTATTCTGCTATAATCTTTTCCTGAGGCCAGAGGCATCGGAAGCAAAGAGTTTTGAACCAGAATGGCTCATCATCAACGCCCCAAGCTTCAAGGCTAACAAAGAAACCGATGGCACCCGCCAGCATAATTTTTCGATCATCAATTTTACACGTAAGATCATCCTTGTAGGTGGCAGCGGGTACACCGGCGAAATGAAGAAGGGTATTTTCACCGTCCTCAATTATATTCTTCCCGAAGAACGCGGCGTGCTTTCGATGCACTGTTCTGCCAATATCGGCAAAGGCGGCGATACCGCGATATTCTTTGGACTGTCGGGCACAGGCAAAACCACTCTTAGCGCCGACCCTGACCGCAAGCTCATCGGCGACGACGAGCATGGCTGGGCCGACGACAGCGTATTCAACTTCGAAGGTGGTTGCTACGCCAAGTGTGTTGACCTTACTGCCGAAAAAGAGCCACAGATTTTCAATGCAATCAAATTCGGTGCGTTGCTCGAGAACACACGTTTTATAGAAGGCACTTCAACCGTCGATTATGCGAATATCAGCGTTACTGAAAATACGCGTGCTGCCTATCCTATTTACGCTATTGATAATATTGCGGTTCCTTCTGTAGGTAAGACACCTGAAAATATTTTCTTCCTCACGGCAGATGCATTTGGCGTATTGCCTCCAATTTCAAAGCTCAACGCAGGCCAGGCCATGTATAGCTTTATCAGCGGCTATACTGCAAAGGTTGCAGGTACCGAGGCTGGTGTAACCGAGCCACAGGCAACATTCTCGGCATGTTTTGGTAAAGCATTCCTTCCGTTGCATCCGGGTAAATATGCCAAGATGCTGGGCGAAAAACTCAAGGCAAATCCTAACATCAATGTATGGCTTATCAATACCGGCTGGACTGGTGGAGCGTATGGTACAGGCTCACGCATGAAGCTGCCGTTTACGCGCGCCATGATCACTGCTGCTTTAACTGGTGCGCTTAACAATGTTGAATTTGAACAACACCCAGTATTCGGATATATGATGCCGAAGACTTGTGCCAATGTTCCTTCCGAACTCCTGAACCCACGCAACACATGGGCCGATAAAGCTGCGTATGATGCCCAGGCTAACAAGCTGGCCGAAATGTTCGTGAAGAACTTCGAACAATATGCAAGTGGTGTCGACAGCGAGATTCTTGCTGCTGCGCCAAAAGCCACACAGCACTCTTAATATAATTTGCGCTTAGCATAAAAAAAGAGACCTTCGTTATTGAAGGTCTCTTTTTTTATGGCTGAACCACATTATGCAATTGTTTTATTACCCTGATCTGCATCATCACACGGTTTATCTTCCCGAAGATGAATCGAAGCATCTTGTAAAAGTACTGCGCAAGGTAAAAGGCGAGCAGGTGATATTGGCCGATGGCAAAGGCAATGTTGCTACCTGCATTATCGAAAATGATCATCCCAAGAGGTGCGCACTCACCGTTGTTGAAACACATCACCATGAAAAAAGAAACGGAAGTTTGCATATTGCCATAGCGCCAACGAAGCAAACAGAGCGCATGGATTGGTTCGTGGAGAAGGCTGTTGAAATTGGTATCGACGAGATTTCGTTCATGGGCACAACAAACAGCGAGCGCGATAAATTAAAGACTGAACGGTTTGATAAAATTGCAGTGTCGGCAATGAAACAATCAAAACAATTCTGGCTGCCACACATTCATCCTATGCAAAGCTTCGAAGATATTATCGGTTTGAACCATGAGCATGATACCACAAAGCTCATTGCATGGTGCGACGCCGATAAAACTGCCAGTATAAGCGAAATACTGGAAGCTGATAACCACAGGAACATAATTGTGCTCATTGGTCCCGAGGGCGATTTCACTGTTGATGAAATTACGAGGGCGAAGGCCGCAGGATACAAGCCCGTATCGTTGGGATCAAACATCCTCCGAACCGAAACCGCCGGCATATATGCCTGCACCGCGGCAAATATTTCATTGGGATATTGAAATTCGAGGTCAATCCCATAGGGATTTAACATGAATAGCGCCGGGTGAAACCGGTGTTATGATATGCGGCCCAAATCCCACAACCCCGGAGGGGTTGAATGCATTATCATAGGGCACGCGCAATATCCGTTACATTGTTTGTTCGATGCCGTGTCGCCCTATAGTGTGGTTGATTCTTAACGACCGGCCTCAATCAACCTTCTTCTTCTTCGAAGTAATCACAAATTCATAGGCGCCGAAATCTTCGGTTTTGCCCTGCGGGCGTTTTACATGCAGGTAATCGATCATGATGAAAGAGGGCAGTGGCATATTCTGACGACCAAAAACAGGATCTACTGCAGGAGAATTTTTTCTCAGTGAAAAATCGTGTTTAGCCGGGTCGCTGAATTTCATTCGCGCGATTTTGTTGCAGCACATGTTAAGCCCCATGAAATTCATTTTCGATTTTCCCGGGTTTATGAAATTCAGGGGTATGGGTATTTCGCGCGACTTCGGATCACCGGGGATAAGCTTCCACGTTGCCTTTTTCTTAACAGGGTTCAGGGTGTCGATTACAACGAGGTTTTGCAAGATCATGCTTCCACGTATATACCTGTTATTGCTTACATCGATGCCCTGGGGAAATGGAATGCCCGGAACATAATGCATCCCGACGATAATCGTATTGAACGCTACGATATGCGGAAGACGTTGTACCGACTTGTCTTCGCATACCTTATCATTGATATAAATTGCATGGATTGGGCTCGATGCATATGATGGAGATTTGCTATCGCTGGCCTCGGTTCCCTTTGCCCTTCTATAGATAATTACATTGTTGTAAATATGTATGCCTGTACCGAATACCTGTATGGCGTTACCCCAACCATTCCTGATGATGTTATTATAAATATGTGCGCGACTTGTAGGTTCGCCAATCATGATACCCGATTGTTGGTTGGGATATCGTGCGTAGCTATCGTGCGTGATATAGTTGTCGAATATCTCGGCATTTTCGGTGGCCGACACCTGTATGGCATCCCAGCCGGTACTATCTACGATATTTGCATAGACGTTTACGCCCACAATTTTATGTGGCAAAATATGTTTCGATACGATGGGATCTTTGCAGCTTAAAGGTATCCCCGCACCTTCCCGGTAACCTGTGTTGCCTATATAAAAACCTTCATTGCCCACCTTCCTGATGAGGTTATGGTGAAAGCGCAGATCGAACATTACAAATGATTTGTATGATTCATAGTTCTCGCAATCAGGGTCGGTTTTGGCAACGATTCCCGATGAGCCAACATCGTCGATCACCACACGTTCAACCTCGAAGTTGCTGCTGAAATCACCTATGCTTACAGCTGAACCGGCCGGTATGCCCGTTACGAGTATACCATAAACCAATGAAGCATTATTAGCACCGCTGAGCTTTATATACCTGCACTTCTTAAAACTCAGGCCATAATAACCATCTATCGGGTTGCTGATAGTTACAAGATGATCTGAGTTGCATATCACAAGCGGGCGCAGCGAATCGCCCGTGATATTGTCGAAGCGCGTGGGCTTATGTTGTCCGGCCTCAAGCAGCAGGCTGTCGCCGGCGCCAAGGTTCACTTCCATCACAGTATATGTAATCTTGCCTGATCCCTGTGGCAGGGAAGAATTTTGTTTGACCCAATCGACGTTCGTTGGAATAACCAGGCTGCTGGCAGCAACAAATGCGGGGAATGCACTTACAATAACCAGGGCCGCCAGGTTCAAAATCGATTTCAGTCTTCTTAGCATCTTGCAAAGTACTTCAATAATTTGCGATAAACCTTTCAAAATTCCCCACCAGAATTCAACTGCATTTTATGTAAATTGCAGAACACAATCAATGTGGGGAGTACTGCGTTAAGAGCAATAACCCGCAATTCTCAATCTTTCACAAATGCTCAGAAAGTTAAGCATCATAACGATCGTATTCATCATCAGCACAGCCATGTTGCCAGCGCCGGGAATCAAGATTGCAAAGCTCAGGTATAATGGCGGTGGCGATTGGTATGCCAATAAAACATCTTTACCCAACCTCATCAGGTTCTGCAACCAGGAGTTGAAACTCAGCCTCAGCACAGATGAAGATTATGTTGAACCTGGCAGCGCCGATCTATTCAATTATCCATTTGTGCATTTAACAGGGCATGGCAATATCGTGTTCAGTGAGCAGGAGGCGAAGAACCTAAGGAACTATTTAATTGGTGGTGGGTTCCTGCATGCCGATGATAACTATGGCCTCGATAAGTTTTTCAGGAGAGAGATGAAAAAGGTCTTCCCCGAGCTCGACTTTGTTGAATTGCCATTCAATCACCCTATCTATCACCAGAAGTTTCATTTTAATGCGGGCCTTCCCAAAGTGCATGAGCACGATGGGAAAGCACCCCAGGGCTTTGGGTTAACTTACGAGGGACGCCTCGTATGCTTTTATACTTATGAGTGCGACCTCGGCAATGGATGGGAGGACCAGGAGATCTATAATGATCCTGAAAGCACGCGCCAGAAGGCGTTGCAAATGGGCGCCAATATTATCAGGTATGCCTTCACAAGGGACTAGTTTTGTCATTCTTCGCGGCATCAAACCAAAAAAAATACAAATAATACCTTCTTAACGGCACTTTCATAGCATGTAATTTGTGCCTTATACGTGGACAAAAAACACGTATATGAAAAAAATTCTTCTTCTAACGGCTATTTGTATCAGCCGGCTTGCCTTGAATGCACAAGACCTGAAATACAATCCTGGCGACACTGCGTACTACCTGATTGTAAAGAACACTCCCGAGAAAACCGATTATATCAACTTGGCGGGTTATCCACTTGTGTTCGATGGTTTTTCACGCAACCCCGTAAGTGTTTCAATCGGTGGCGAGCTGAGCATCTTCTATAAACGCCTCATGCTCGAAGGCGGTGGCAGTTTTGCCTGGCTCGATCCGGCAACAAGCAACCGCAAGGTAGATCGCAACACAGCATTCAGTTTCTACAGTGCCGATAACAAAACAAACGGCTATTATCTCGACGGCGGCCTCACCTATTATTTTCTTGATCGCGTTGTCGACAGTTATTTCAAGGTGATCTCTCAAACCAAACCACGAGGTGCCACAACAGAGTATAAGATCAGCATCCCGGCAAAGATCAGGGATATGTATGGCCTGAGATTTGGGGCAAGCTGGCAACGACTCAATGTGATAACTGAGCTACCATTCATACACCTGAAAGGCTATGATAAAAATACACCTGGCCAAAGTGTCGACGGGAACACGCTGTATGATTTCGACCGCGTGAATTATAATGCAACTGTAATGCATGTGGGTCTTGAACTCATGCGGGTTTCAGACCTCGAGTACTACCTCGATAAAACAACCGTACTCCAGGTCGACCGCGTTTACCAACGCTCTTATGTCGATTTTCTATTCGCTAATAATGTTGATTATACCGATGCGCGAAGATACTTCTACAACAATGCAAAGCTTATGGCTTATTCTGATAACTACGAACTGAATAGTGCGTCACCCAAGATCATGTATGGCTTTCGGATTGGCTACGAGATCATGGGACTCATTAACAAGCGCTCATGGAATACATCCCTCGAAGCCGGATCATACCCGGGTCCCGGCGCTAAGTTCACCGATGGACTCGGCTTAAGAATGAAGGTTGGGTTCGGGATCACTAAGAGACAGAAGTATTGATTGATTTGATCCGATAGATAATATTCGCATATGGTCAATCTTGGTTCAACAGCCTAGCAATGACACCATTTGCGGTCAGCGATAAAAGTGGTTCGACAAACTCACCAATGACACGCTTTGCGTATTATCAGACTGGTCGATTTGATATCTTGCATACTTGTGCGTTCAGCGATAAACATGGTTCGACAAGCTCACCATGACACGGCTTGCATTTTATCAAATTGATCGATTTGATATCCTACATACGTGTACGTTCAGCGATAAACATGGTTCGACAAGCTACCAATGACACGCTTTGCGGCTTATCAAATTCGTCGATTTGATATCCTGCATACTTGTACGTTCAGCGATAAACATGGTTCGACAAGCTACCAATGACACGCTTTGCGTATTATCAGACTGGTCGATTTGATATCTTGCATACTTGTACTTTCAGTGATAAACATGGTTCGACAAGCTGCCATTGACACCTTCGCGAATGTTAAGAGAAGAAAAAAACGTGGAAAGAGCATTGCCATTGCGCGGCTAAGGCCGCGCAATGGCAATGCTCTTTCCACGTTTTTTTCTTAGGTGTATGCGTTAAAGCCGTGTCATGGTGAGCTTGTCGAACCATTCAACCCGGACTCACTGCGCCTGTATCGCAACGAAATTCAGTGTCATTGATAGCTTGTCGAGCCTTCGCCACTGTACCACTCTCAAAACATTAACGAAAACACAGTCTCATGGTCGCTTGCCGAACCATCACACGACATTCAGTGCCGTAAGTAAGAATGCTGAACCATTCAACCCGGAAAAAACATCAGCCCTGTATTGCCCGCAAAACGTAAACAACATTCAGCAAGATATAAACGATGAGCAAAATGCGGGCGCTCTTCTTATCACGCTTGTTTGCCTTATCGAGCTCGTTGCGCTTGGCCATGAGCAATGAATGTATGGCAAGCGACATGGTGACAAATATGGAGATGAACGTAAATGCGTGAAGAGAGTCGACGAGTGTGAAGCTCGATGATTCGGGCAGTATCGAATCGATGACGTACTTGTTACCAACGGCTGCAAAGAGCGATCCCACGCATAGTCCGAAGCGCGATTCGATGCTATCGGCATGTATGAAGAAACAGATATAAGAAATCGCAAACGAAACATACATGCAGAGGAAAAGCTTAAAGAACAGTCCCCATGCATTGCGTTCAATATAGATATCCGTATTGAATGAGGCATAGTCTGAATGCGGTGTTTCAAGCGATTCATCGCCGAAGGCAGTTTCATAACCACGGATGCCGGCGCCTATGGCAACAGATGTAATGTTCCAACCGCTGATGGTGAGCTCGGGATCGAAGCGCTTCCCGGAAGTATCGGTAATAAACACGAGGCTCCTTGCATCGAACTGCGAGTTCTCGATATGTACTTCGAGCTTCTGTTTATCGAAAGGGTAGTTATGAACCCTCCAGGCCTGTTTCATCACGCACTTTACCTTCATCAAAGTGAAAATCTCGCCATCGCTGGTATCGCTGAAGTTATCAGATTTCTCGAGACTTTTGGCAGCCGGCACCTCAACGTTCTTCGCAAAATCAAAGTCAGGATTCTTATACCTGAACCAAAGCCAGAACCGTGCAGTATATTCCTTCTGCCTGAAGTCGATATCATGTATGCTGATAAAGTAGATGCCCACTTTTACGGTATCGGGCGGACCTTCGTCCTGTGCACGCGATGCAAAACCAGAAAGGGCTACAAATGCAACTATGAATGCAAGGTGTTTCATGTGTGCATGAACAAAATAAATCAACCCAGCGCCTTGATCTCGCTCACCAGCTGTGTGAGCGCTTTCTTGGCATCGCCGAAAAGCATGCTTGTTTTGGGCTTATAGAATAACTCGTTTTCGATGCCTGCATAACCCGCCTTCATGCTTCGTTTGTTTACGATTACATTGGCAGCGTTCTCAACTTCGAGTATGGGCATACCGTATATGGGTGAAGTAGGATCGCTTTTAGCCGCGGGGTTCACCACGTCATTGGCACCTACAACCAGCACCACATCCGTTGTGTTGAATTCAGGATTGATTTCCTCCATCTCAACAAGCTTATCGTAACTCACATTACTTTCAGCAAGCAACACATTCATGTGACCAGGCATACGTCCGGCTACAGGGTGGATGGCATATTTAACTTCAACCCCTTCCGATTCGAGCAATAGCTCGAGCTCATGTACCACGTGCTGTGCCTGTGCAACTGCAAGTCCATAGCCAGGTACAACGATTACTTTTTTGGCATAACGCATAAGTATCGCGGCATCGCTCGCGGTTACCTCTTTGATATGTCCTTCGAACTTCGAAGATGATGAATCGCCTGATGAAGCAGCAGCACCGCCACCGAAATTCCCGATCAGCACATTGAGCAACGACCTGTTCATCGCTTTACACATGACGATGGTTAGCAGTGTACCTGCAGACCCTACAAGGATACCGCCCACGAGCATTACCTTATTATCATAGAGAAAGCCTCCGCAAGCCGCAGCAACACCTGTAAACGAGTTCAGCAGTGATATTACAACAGGCATATCGGCACCCCCGATAGGCAACACAAACAGTACTCCATAAACCAGCGAGAGCGTAAGCACAATATAGAAGAATGTAGATATGTCGCCGCTGTTGCCCGTAATAACCAAAGAGGCGATAACAAGTATCACGAGCAGCAAACCGATATTGATCAGCTGTTGTTTACCAAACGACTTATCTTTAACATTTCCACTCAGCTTTCCCCAGGCAATCATGCTACCTGCAAACGACACCGACCCGATGATCATACCAACAAGTATGGTGATGAGTGCACCAGTAGCAAGTCGGGCACTGGTTTCAAGAGCAAGTTCATTCATATGCCTGAACTCGATGATAGAGATCAACATTGCGCAGGCACCACCCATTCCGTTGAACAGGCTCACCATCTCGGGCATGGCAGTCATCTGAACTTTCTTTGCTACCACCCAACCCGTAACAGTTCCGATAGCAAGTGCAGCAAAAATAAAATGGAGGTTATGCAGGTTGGCTGCCTGTCCATTCTCATCATAGGTATATAAAAATATGGTGCCGAATATGGCCAGTATCATCCCAAACGCGGCAATGAGGTTGCCTTTTCTTGCCGTGGCCGGGTTACCCAGGTATTTCAAACCCAGGATAAATGTCACCGAAGCAACGAGGTAAATTAACTGCAGTATATTACTCATATTTACGCTATACAATATTCGATTTACGATTTACAACTTAATCCCCACCAGCCTTCTAGTAACGATTCAAGTCAAATTTGATATAAGGAAATAAGTTGAGATTCAGTTCATCTTTCCCTCTCTTAACCTCACACTCTCCCACTCTCTCACTCTCCCAACTCCCAACCTACTTCTTCTTCCTAAACATCTCCAGCATGCGATCGGTTACCACGAACCCGCCAACTACGTTCAACGTTCCAAGCACAACCGCAAGAAATCCAAGGATCAGTGAAACGGTATCATGTGCCTGTCCCATTACAATAATAGAACCGATGATCACCACCCCATGAATGGCATTTGCTCCACTCATCAGTGGTGTATGCAGCACGCTTGGTACATGACCGATCAACTCGATACCCACAAAGATCATGAGTATGATAAGGTAGATCAACTGGATATTTGCATTTATATATTCCAACATAACATTCATCATTAACAATATAATTTAAGATTCCTCAACCTCTTCCCAATACCTCTCGTGATCTCATCTCCAATCTCTCATCTCCCATCTCTCATTTCTCATCTCCCATTTCCCATCTCTCACTTCCCATTTTCAGTTTTCAATTCAACATTCTTCATATCGCGGCCGCCATGAGTGATGAGCGTACCCTTCGTTATTTCTTCTTCCATTTCCCATTTGAAGGCATCTTTAGTTGCCAGGTGGTTCAACAGGTTCTGAATATTTTTTGCATAGAGCTCACTCGCATTCTGCGGCAACGTTGACGGAAGGTTACTCTGCCCAATGATGTTTACTCCATGCTTCACTACTACCTGGTCTATTTCACTCAGCTCGCAATTGCCACCCTGTTCAACTGCCATATCCACTATTACACTGCCAAGCTTCATCTGCTTCACCTGTTCTTCGGTGATGAGCACGGGTGCCTTACGTCCCATCACGAGCGCCGTTGTAATCACCAGGTCGGCCTGGAACAAACTCTTGTTCACTGCATCTTTCTGTTTTTGCAAATATTCAGCCGACACTTCTTTGGCATAACCTCCTTCAACCTTTGCAGCTTCTTCACTTTTTACTTCTATGAATTTTCCGCCGAGACTTTCAACCTGCTCCTTGGTTTCAGGACGAACATCGCTCACTTCAACTATCGCACCCAGCCTCTTTGCTGTTGCTATAGCCTGCAGGCCAGCAACGCCAGCACCGTAAATAAGCACGCGCGATGGAGTAACGGTTCCGGCGGCAGTCATCAGCAAAGGAAATATTTTTCCGAGTTGAGCAGCACCGATGATCACTGCTTTATAACCTGCGAGGTTAGCCTGCGAGCTGAGCGCATCCATATTCTGTGCCCTCGATATTCGCGGGATAGCATCCATGCTGAACGCACTGATTTTTTTTGCCGCAAGCTTCTGAATAAGTTCGGCGTTGAACGCAGCGTATAAATAAGAGACGGTTGCCGCTCCTTCTTTCAGCAGGTTTATCTCTGCGTCCGTGGGTGCATTTACCTTCACAAGTATGTCGCAACCCTGTATTGCTTCTTCTTTCGGGCTGATCCTGCAACCTGCATTGGTGTATGCTTCGTCGTTGAAATTTGAAGTATAACCCGCCATGCTTTCAACAGATATTTCGTGACCTGTTTTGATCAGCTGCATAGCCACCTGCGGTGTAAGGGCAACGCGCTTTTCGCCGGGACGTGATTCTTTTATCACAGCTATCTTCATTGGCAATACTTTAGTTTTACAGTCCAATTATAATATATTACAATTACAATCATGCAAGGGCATGTTATTTTTTTGAATGATAAGGGTGTTCAATGCCAGTTGTAATGCGTGATGATACAGGTTGCCCGGATGGCGTTTTGGCATCAAATAAAATGTTCGACAGCTAACTCCATTCAGTGTACAGGCTTTGGTAGTATATGCTCAATTTGTTCCTGTGAGAGAGCGTAAAATTACTACTTCACAATATACCTCTTTATACGTGTTGTTGATTTTTTTAGTAGTGATTTTTATCTTGCCTGTTGATTTTTATGTTTACGAAGTTTTATTTCGCGCGCTGAAGAAAAAAACACTGCTATCGCTTGTTTTTATTGAAAAATTAAAACTTAAATTTGTAAAGCATAATACAACACAGCAATGACCAAAGCCAAAAAACCTGCCGGCAAAATGGAGTCGCAAAAAAGTGCTAAGCCCGAACCAAAGAAGGCGGCTCCTAAGAAGAGTTATCTTGTTGAAGATGAAGATGAGGATCACCTTCTTGACGATGGTATTGATGAAGACGATGATGGCGGCGGAGATCTCGACCCGGATGAGGCAGATATACCTAAGACTTTCGATCCTTACGAAGAGGACGACGACGACGATGATGATTTTTAATCAGTCTACCTGTTCCAGATGATGGCCGGCGTTTCTACTGTGTTGCTCTTATTCAAAGCCCTGTCGTAAATATAAAACCTATACATTACCGTGTCGCTGCGTGGATTGAATGATAAAGGTGCAGGAATGATATTCACTTCTATGTCACCCCTGATGGCCTTATGTCTTCCTTCGGGTGTGAGTGATTCAAAGCGAAAAGGATACTTAAGTGTATCCGTACCAAAAGGAACGATGAGACTTTGCCATGTTCCATCCACCATTTCAAAATAGTCGATATAAAGATTGTTATAGTATGGATTGATAAGCCTGTTATCAACATCATAAACTGCGTTGAAAGGGTAAGAGGTATCGGCCTGCGTGAGGCCAAGGTCACCATCGCCATCTTTAAAGCTGAATACAAGAACCATTAAGGTATCTTTGCCCTCAGCATTTGCGTAGAAGCGGGCCGTCTTAAATTCAATAGAGGGAATATCAGAATAGAAATCCTTTTTTTTGCAGGCGGTAAGAGCTGCGAAGCATACCACTAAAAGCAACAGTATATGTTTGCGGATCAACAACAATGGATCGATAAAATATCTTCTTCAAATATAGGAAATTCCGATGAATTGTTCCTCGAAGTCTTCCGTTTCCAGTATCAGAATTGTAAAATTTATCATGAATACTGTTATCATATCGGGGTAAGCGATCCGGCCGCTATCCAGGCGATCGCAGAAATACCCTTCCTGCCCGTTGAGTTTTTTAAATCGCACAGGGTTGTTAGCGGCAGTGGCGATGCAGAGCTTGTATTTAGCAGCAGCGCTACAGGAGGCCGTGGTCAGAGCAGGCACTATGTAAGTAACCGCCGCATCTACGAAGACAGTTTTGTGAGATGTTTCGAACAACATTTCGGATCAACAGGCCGATACTGTTTTCTTGCATTGCTACCCTCTTACCTCGAGCGCGAAGGCTCATCACTTATCTATATGGTAGATCACCTGGCCAAACTTTCAACACACCCGTTGAGCGGTTTTTTCCTCTATGAATACCAGGTACTGAAGCAGCGTATCATGCAGCTCGAGAAGATGCAACAACCTTATATCGTCTTCGGCGTGAGCTTTGCATTGCTCGATTTTGCTGAGCAGGCCCCAGTTGAATTAAAGTCGGGACTGCTTATTGAAACAGGTGGAATGAAAGGTCGCAAAAAAGAAATTACACGTATGGAGGTGCTGGCGCAATTAAAAAAAGGTTTGAACACTGATAACATTTACAGCGAATATGGGATGACCGAATTGCTGAGCCAGGCATATGCAGGCATCGACGGATTATATGAAGGACCGGCGTGGATGCGTGTGCTCATTAGCGACCCCAATGATCCGTTTACTTATGCCGCGATAGGGAAGACCGGGTTAATCAATGTGATCGACCTTGCCAATATCAACAGTTGTTGTTTCATTCGTACGTCTGACCTTGGCAGGCTACACGCCAACGGAAAATTTGAAGTGCTCGGCAGGCTCGACCATAGCGACCTCCGCGGCTGTAGCCTTCTCATCTGAAATACTTACGATATACGATTTGCGATGAAGACCTAATTTGTTATGATCGTAATTTGATTATCGCATATTGTTAATTCTTTTTTTTGTGCTTTTTTCAGTCTTAATTTACAACTCACAAATTTTACTCATAACCTGGGAATGGCAACACGCAAGGAGCACGACTTTTTAGGAGAACTCGATATACCCGATGAATTATACTATGGCATTCAAACCTGGCGTGCCAAAGAGAATTTCAATATTACGGGCATACCCCTTTCAAAGGAACCTGCATTCATAAAAACCATGGCCTGGGTGAAGAAGGCAGCGGCGCTGGCCAACCGCGACTGTGGAGTGCTGAAACAGGAAGAGACCGATGCCATCTGTTTCGGTTGCGATGAGCTGGTTGCAGGAAAGTACCGCGACCAGTTTGTGAGCGACCTCATTCAAGGTGGGGCAGGTACTTCGTGCAACATGAATGCGAACGAAGTGATTGCCAATCTCGGTCTTGAATTCATGGGACACAAAAAAGGTGAGTATCAATACCTGCATCCGAATAACCATGTGAACTGCTCACAATCTACCAACGACGCTTATCCAACTGCTTTCAGGATGGCGCTATACCTGAAGATGAGCGGCTTCATCGATATACTGCGCAAACTCGAAAAAGCATTTGCAGCGAAAGGAAAAGAGTTCAGCGGCGTATTGAAAATGGGTCGCACGCAATTGCAGGATGCAGTGCCCATGACACTCGGGCAGGAGTTCCATGCCTATGCAACCACGGTAGGTGAAGACGTAAGCAGGCTCACCGAAGCCCAGCAATTAATACTCGAAATCAATATGGGCGCAACCGCCATTGGAACACGTGTAAATGCGCCTGATGGATACCCTGAGTTGTGCACCGAGTACCTTGCAAAGGAGAGTGGGATACCGGTAACACTTGCACCCGATCTCATCGAAGCAACTGGCGATACAGGTGCTTATGTACAGATCATGGGGACGCTTAAACGTTCGGCAGTAAAAATATCGAAAATCTGTAACGACCTGCGTTTACTGAGCTCAGGACCACGCACAGGTTTCAACGAAATAAATCTTCCACCACGCCAGCCCGGCTCTTCTATTATGCCGGGCAAGGTAAACCCGGTGATACCCGAGGTGGTGAACCAGACATGCTATTATGTGATCGGGCAGGACCTCACGGTAACGATGGCCGCAGAAGCCGGACAATTGCAGCTGAATGTAATGGAGCCGGTTATTGCCTTCGCAATGTTTACCTCTCTTGAATACCTGGGTAATGCAATTGTAACTCTCATCGACAAGTGCATCGATGGAATAACGGCAAATGCAGATCGCTGCCACGAGATGGTAATGAATAGCATTGGCATCGTTACACAACTTAACCCAATCCTTGGATATGAAGAAAGTGCAAGTATTGCCGGCGAAGCATTATCAACAGGAAAGAGTGTTCATGATATCGTTGTAACCGAACGCAAACTCATCTCCCAGGAAAAATGGGATGAGGTGTTCTCAGTTGAAAATCTTATTCACCCGAAGTTTATTAATAAGTAGTCCATAGTCGATAGACCATAGTCCATAGCGGTTGTACTGTGTGTGTCGATTGATTTTTAGCAGTAGGTTTGTCACGCTAAGGTGCGTGACCCGGTCTCGCTGATTACGGAGATTAGGGCCGATTTACGCGGATAAGATTCGGCGTAATCGGCACCAATTCGCGTAATCTGCGTGAGCGGGTCATACGGCCACACTAAATAAACCTATTGCTAAAAAAATAATCGACGAACAAAAATCCGGCTATGGTCTATGGACCATCGACTATGGACTCCTCAGTAACTCAGTCCCGCCACGCCAAGCCCGCCGCTGCGAATGCGGATGCCGTCTACGTAATAAGCTGTTCCACCTTCGGCACCGCCAATGATAGGTGGGCCACCACCCGGCTGTGCCTGCACACCAAGTGTTGTTGCCGCTATTTTATTGACATTGCGTGTGGGCAGGTGCTTGATATCGTCGGCCGAGAAAGAGGTGCCGATGGTGCCGATGACTTTGCCGGTGAATTTTGGAGCCTGCTTCAGGTCGATAGGAATGCCATTCTCGTCGACCGCATTATTATTTGAGGTGCCCATGTTTGGGTCGCCAGGAAGCTGGGCACTTGCCACAGCCGAAAACAGAACGAAGATTGCTAACAATGTAAAGTTTTTCATGGCATTGGTGATTAATCTATATACCAGTCACCATAACTTTTATAAAGGTTCAGCCCTTAATACATTATGGTGCATTGCTTTAGTAAAGGTATGTCTTGATAGCGATAAAAACAACATCAATACCTGTTAATTACATAACAAATGAGCAAGCTTCAACCCCGTTTCGACGCTGCTTTGGTCAAATTGTGCCGTTTCTGGAAAATTAATTGTGTTTTTTCAATTTTTAGTGCAAATTGCCTACAGTTCAAAAAGTACTATAAACACTAATTAAACCTATAACAATGAAAAAACAATTACTTGCATTGGCTTTTGCGCTTGTGATGTGCGGAAGTACATTTGCTGCCAGTTATTATTCAGCTAAAGCTAAAGGCGTTGTCGGAACAACTTCCGGCAAAGACTATGACTACAAAAAGGCCGTCCGTGTAGGCGGTGTAAAATCGCTGCTTGCGGTTCCTTCGAGCGACACTTATTCGGCAACGCAGACCATGCCATTTGCCTTTAAGTTCTTTGGCACTGCCGTTACCGAGTACAAGGTAAGCGACAACGGCTTCCTTACTTTTAATGTAAACGAAACAGCTAACCCTAAAGTAGCAACTACGCTTCCAAGCACAACTGCACCGAAGAATGCAATCTTCGCTATGTGGTATGATTTTAAGCTTGCAACCGGCGGCGGTATTGCCGACCAGGTTTATTCGTATACTTACGGCGTGGCTCCTAACAGGGTTCACGTTGTTCAGTGGCTTTCGCTCACTTCAGAGACCAGCGCCATCCTTGGATCGTTTGCCGTAAGGTTCTTCGAAGGCAAACACTTTGATATTATCCATAACCAGGCAAGTGGAAGCATCACCGGAACAGTTGGAATCAACAATGCCGACGGAACCGAAGGTATCGCTGAAACAGGATCTCCAACGCTCCTGCTCGATGCCAGCACCAATGACGATCAGTACGCCGCTATGACCGTATTTGCATACAGGCCCGATCTTGCCAACGAACTTGAATTAAGCAGCGTTAACATTCCTAAATATGTAAAGAAGAACGACCAGGTTGCGATTAAAGGTTATATCCAAAACTGGGGTACTACTGCATTAACAGGCTTCAAGTTAAACTACTCTGTAGATAATGGCACTCCTGTTGTGATGACTCTTACCGGACTTACCGTTTCGGCTAAGGGGGGTTCATATGCTTTCGAACACAATGCTCCTTATTTCCCAACTGCAGGTGCTGCTTCAAAAATAAAGGTATGGGTTGAAGCTCCAAACGGTGGTGCAGATGGAAGCGACGAGAACAACGAACTTAACCAGGACCTCTATGTTCTGAACGCTACAGTTCCGAAAGTAGTTCTACACGAAGGCTTCACTTCATCAACATGTGGACCGTGTAACCCAGGCAATGCTAACCTGAAAAATGTATTGAATGCCAAATTAGGCAGCTGGAACAAGATCAGCTACCAGGTGAATTTCCCAAGCACTGGCGATCCATATTATACTGCGGAAGTAGGAACACGCTTCAGCTACTATGGTGCAACTTTCGCTCCATGGTTAACAGTTGATGGCGACAGCAGGTGGAATGCAAATACTTCGCAGGGTGCAAACTCAAATTACTATACCGAAGCTTATTTTGATACCAAGGCAGAGGCTCCAGGTATGGCTACCATAGCAGCTACCTTTAACCGTGTTGGTAATACTGTAACCGTTGCGGGAACCGTAACACCAATGCAGGCAATGCCACAAGCTAAACTTAAGTTGCGTATTGCTATCGTTGAACGTACTACCAAGAAGAACGTGAAGACCAATGGCGAAACTTCGTTCTTTAACGTAACAAAGAAAATGCTTCCCGATGCAGCTGGAACAGCTCTTAACTTCAGCGCAGGTACAGCCGTAACATTTAACCAGGTGTTTACTTTCCCTGGCAAATTCCGCCTGCCTGCCGATGGTACTGATGGCAGCATCATCAATCTTGCTACCGAAAATTCGGTTGAAGAATGGGGCAACCTGTATGCTGTGATTTTCGTACAGGACGATGACGACCAGCTTGTATGGCAGTCGTTCTCAACCGATGGTCACCTCTGGGCTGTAGGCCAGGATGAAATCAGCGACCTCGGCCTTGAAGTATTTCCAAATCCAGCTGCAACCAGCTTCAACGTAAGCTTCGGAGGCACCGTTAACCATGGCGTAGTTCGCATTGTTGACCTGAACGGAAAAGAAGTACTTAGCCAGAACATCAGCGATATGAACGGAACCATCAACTGCGATAAACTTGCCGATGGTCTCTATATGGTTGAACTTACCGCCGGTGGAAAAACTGCCGTTAAGAAGCTCAACATTATCCGCTAATTGAATTACGATTTATCGTATACGTCGTAGTAAAATAAAAAGGCTCCGGGTGATTTCACCCGGAGCCTTTTTATTTTCTTTAGCTCTACGCCCTATGCTCCATGCTCCTTGCCCCCTGCTCCCTGCCTTCTTCACCTGGCGAACTCTGCCTTTGCCTCGGGGTTCACGAGCTTGGCACTTTTGCGCACACCATCGAAATAGCAATGTATAAGGTGTGTCTGCGTTTCGTGTTCTTCAAATAAAAGCGTACTAGTTACTTCTATCTTTTTTATCTGTTTAGTTGAAGCTTCAATTTTACTGATCGATTTTGCAGGAGCTTCGAAATAACTCCAGCAGGCTTCTTCTTCAATTTCATAACCGATAAAATCAAGTGCTACAGGCTGGCTTCCTATCTTCAGAGAAATATGATTTCGTATATATGCTTCAATTAATCGCCTGCCCACGGTATCGTTCTTCATAATATTAACCTTCGTGCGGCTCTTCCGGTGAAGTGCATCCTGGAGGTCGTCGGTGAACATTTTGCAACTTAGCTGAAGTGTATGTTTTTTAGAGTCGATCCTGATCTCAGTAACATCTACATAATAAGGGTGCATGGCGGCACCCATGGTGAGCATAAATGGCAATAGCAGCAGCATCAAAGTTTTTACGAATCTTTTCATGCTTCAAAAATACCGGCTTGCAATGAATAAATAACTGCTTCGTGGGTGCGGTGGTAACCAATTGTATATACTCTCATCCGTTAGAATAATTTGAAGCTGCAATGATGATTATTTACTTATTTTTAGCCGCCGATTTGCCTGGTGCAATGAAGCGAATAAAAACAGGTATGCCTCATATCAATAAGCAAATCCAAATCGCTGTTGCTTTAGTCTTTACAACGTCTATTGCCCTGGCGCAGAACATCCGTAACAACCCGTCGTCGAACCACGGAAATAAGTTTGAACAGTTGGGTACGCTGTTACCCGACGCCAACACGTATCGCACCGCCTCGGGAGCACCAGGCCACCAGTACTGGCAGCAGCGGGCCGACTATGTTATAGCTGCCGAACTCGATGAAAAAAAACTCCGCCTGAATGGCGAAGAAAAAATCACCTATTACAATAACTCGCCTGATGTATTGACTTACCTGTGGCTGCAGCTTGATGAAAATCAACACAACCCCACAAATGATGCCAACTACTTCGATGGAAGCCAGAAGCACCTGCCACTTACCGTTGGCCAGTTGCAGGGTTATGATGTAAAGAAGAACCTTGAAGGCTATGGCGTGAATATCATCAGCGTTACCGACAGTTCGGGGAAAGCGCTACCTTATACCATTAACCTCACCATGATGCGCATCGACCTGCCCAGGGCTCTGCAGCCCAGGCAGAAATTCGTGTTCAGGATCAAATGGAATTACAAGTTACCCGAGCGCATGAAGATTGGCGGCAGGGGCGGCTTCGAACGTTTCGACGATAATGGACAATGTGTGTTCACCATCACGCAATGGTACCCACGCATGTGCGTGTACAGCGATTACCAGGGATGGAATCACAAGCAATTTACGGGCCGCGGCGAGTTTGCTCTTGTCTTCGGAAATTTTGAAGTGAGTATGAAGGTGCCTGCCGATCACGTTGTGGGTGCCACCGGTGTTTGCACTAACCTGACTGAAGTGTTAACTGCCGGACAGCTCGATCGCTGGAAACGCTCGCTGACTTCTACAACACCTGTTGAGATCATCGACCTCGATCTTGCAAAAGAACGTGAACAGAAACCAGACAGCACTCATTTCAAAACCTGGAAATTCAAAGCCGAAAATGTGCGTGACTTTGCCTGGGGCAGCTCGCGCAAATTTGTGTGGGATGCCATGGGTGTGAAGATAGAAGGTAAACAGGTAATGGCGATGAGTTTCTATCCAAAGGAATCGTACGGGCTATACAATAAATATTCTACAAAAACGGTTGCGCATACCTTGCGGGTATATTCAAAACATACCATTGCCTATCCTTACCCAACGGCTATCAGCGTAGAGGCGGCAAACGGCATGGAGTATCCCATGATCTGCTTTAACTATGGCAGAACCGATGCCGATGGCACCTATAGCTCCAGGACAAAGTATGGCATGCTAACGGTGATCATACATGAAGTTGGGCATAATTTCTTCCCGATGATCGTTAACAGCGATGAGCGCCAGTGGAGCTGGATGGATGAAGGACTTAACACCTTTGTACAATTCTTAACCGAGCAGGAGTTCGATAACAACTATCCGTCGGCGCGCGGGCCGGCTCATAAGATTGTCGACTATATGCGTATACCCAAGAGCCAGCTCGAGCCTATCATGACCAATAGCGAGAACATCAATAATTTTGGAAGCAACGCTTATGCGAAGCCTGCTACTGCGCTCAATATTCTACGCGAAACCATCATGGGTCGCGAGCTCTTCGATCATGCGTTCAAAGAGTACAGCCGGCGCTGGGCTTTCAGGCATCCGTCGCCTGCCGACTTTTTCAGAACCATGGAAGATGCTTCGGGTGTTGATCTCGACTGGTTCTGGCGCGGATGGTTCTACGATATCGAGCCTGTGGACATATCGCTTGACAGTGCCTTTGTGTTCACTGCTTCATCGCCAGAAAAAGTGAAGGTAGAATATGATACGATTCTCGCACGCGAACCCCGCGAAGCTTTCAAACATATTTCGGGAATAAGGAACAGGCAAAACGGGATGCACTTCCTGGTTGATGAAGATACTCTCCTACGCGATTTTTACTACTACTATAAACCAGGCAGGGATACTGTTGCCGATGTCGTGAACAGGTATGAGAACTTTTCAATTCCAGATCAACAGGAGATGAAATTGTACGAAAACCTTTTCTACTACGAATTGCATTTTCGCAATAAAGGCGGACTGGTAATGCCCATCATTATCAAATGGACGTTCAAAGACGGAAGCGAAGAAGTTGAATACATCAACGCATATATCTGGCGTAAGAATGAAAACCGGGTCAGCAAAGTATTCGTAAAGAATAAAGAAGTTGTTGCCATTACGCTCGATCCGTACAAAGAAACCGCCGATATCGATGAAAACAACAATACGCTGTCGCGCCTGCCTGAACCAAGCCGGTTCGACCTCTTCAAAACAAAAACAATGGGACGCGGACAAAACAATGAAAGCAACCCGATGAAGAAACAGCTTAACGAGGGAAAGCGATAAGCGTTACAATTCCCGTGTTCGAAATCGCATGATAACGAACTCGGCAATTGCCAGGTTGATAGTCCAGCTAAGCCATGCGATGAGAATATACATCTGCTTCCCGTTGAGGTGCATGAAGTGCGGTAGCACAAGGCTATAGAGGCGCAGGCTGATGGCACTTAAAGTGAGCGCATAGCTCCGGTACATCCATTTCTTATGTTGGTTGATATTTCCCTTCCTGATGTGCCTGTATGCAAGCCAGGTGAACAACCACCAGGATACTGCTATCAGCACGAATGAGAGTTTCGCCCAGAAGCCGCCGTTTGCGTAAAATGCCATGATGAGCCCGGTGGGTGCCGATATGCATAGAATGATAAACACATATGCCCTGCCGGCCAGGCGATGATAATAGATGTAATGTGTTTTGATATGATCATTGAACTGTATGCAGCCTGCAAGCAATACCGCTATGCTCGCAGTTATATGCATGTAAAATGAGCCCATCCATAATTTGTTGGCAAGCAGGTGTTGCTTCGTTAGCAGGAAATCAACATCGTTCCTGAAGCTTAGATAAGGCAGTGCGATGAGGAACATCATACTACTGAAGAAGAGTATGAGTAAGCTGCCAATTACTGCAGTTGCTTTTGCTGAACGCATGGGTATAAAATAAAACATCCCATACCTTGTAAAGCATGGGATGTTCAATATTTGGAGGGAATGATTATTTATTATCTTCCTTCTTTGCAGGCTCGGTTTTGGTTGCGGCCGACTTGCTGCTGCAGCATGATTTCTTATCATGACCGGCACACGACTTAGCTTTTTGATCGCCACAGCTAGCTTTGTCTTTCTTCTTTGCATCGCATTCTTTGGCGGCAGGGGCTGGAGTTGGTGCTAAGGCCGGTGTTGGAGGAGCATCGGCTGGTTCGGCTACAACGGCCTGGGTTGGAGCAACAGCTGTTGCCGGCTCGGGTTTAGCGGCTGCAGGTGTTTGCGCGCTGGCACCTAAATATCCAAAGAATAAGAACGCTCCTGCTACTATTAGTTTTTTCATATGATATAAAATGTTAGTTATTCAAATATATAGAAAATGATCCACAATCACAAGCCTATACAAATTCGGCCAATACTGTTTTGCCGCCTTTCACAACCTGGTCGCGTTCAACAAGTATCTTAGCATTTAAGGGTACAAAAATATCAACCCTTGAACCGAATTTAATGAAACCCATTTCGCCTCCCTGCTTCACCTGCTGCCCTTCTTTGAGGTAACAAACGATGCGCCTGGCCAATGCGCCTGCAATCTGCCTGAACAATACCTGTGCACCGTTCGATTTTTCAATGACCACGGTTGTACGCTCATTTTCAGTAGAGCTCTTCGGGTGCCAGGCCACAAGGTATTGGCCTGGATGATACCGGTAATACTTCACAATGCCCGAAATAGGATTGCGGTTAACATGCACGTTGAACGGGCTCATGAATACCGAGATCTGCCTGCGCTTCTCTTTAAAGAATTCTGTTTCTTCAACCTCTTCTATCACCACCACTTTTCCATCGGCAGGTGAGATTACATGATCTTCATGCAAATTGGTAGTAACCGTCGGATTCCTGAAGAACTGCAGTACGATGACAAGCAGCACAACCGAAATGAGTAGTAAAATATTGTGGAACCATTCTACACCCGGTGCAAGCCACCAGGCAAGACCGTTGAGTGCAGCCAATACAATCAGCGATATGAAGATCGTTGCCTTTCCTTCTTTATGCATTGCGTTTACGGGTTAAAAATTGATTGATAATACTGCGCAATTGCTCGCGATTAGCTGAACTTACCGCGTAACTTTTCAACGTCGGCGACTTTCTTGATAGCCACCACGTATGCCGCAATTCTCATGCTGCATTTGTGAACCTGGCTGGCTGCGTATACCGCTTCAAAAGCTGTCTTCATCACGCGGTCGGCGCGGCGATATACACGCTCTTCTGTCCAGAAATATCCAAGGCGGTTTTGAACCCATTCGAAATAGCTTACAGTAACGCCACCTGCGTTTGCAAGGATATCAGGGATGATCATAATGCCCTTATTGTTGAGCGTGGTATCAGCACTTGCCGATGTTGGCCCGTTGGCACCTTCAACAATAAGTTTTGCCTTGATCCTGTCGGCATTTTCATCGGTGATCTGGTTCTCCATAGCAGCCGGAACAAGCACGTCAACCTGCAGTTCGAGCAGCTCTTCGTTGGTTATCATCGATCCGCCTTTATAGCCTTCGAGTGTACCTTTGTTACCGTCGCGATATTTTATAGCCTCGTCGATATTGATTCCCTCGGCATTGAAGTAAGCACCGCTGATATCAGATATAGCCAGCACTTTCATACCCTGTGAGGCAAGCAGCATCGCAGAGATAGAACCTACGTTACCGAAGCCCTGCACGGCTGTTGTGGCGCCAATAGGATTGATGCCGAGCTTCGATAAAGCTGAACGGGTTGACACCATTACGCCACGGCCTGTAGCTTCAACGCGGCCTGCCGAGCCACCCAGCACCAGCGGTTTACCGGTTACCACTGCAGGAGTGCTCCTGCCTACCAGTTTCGAGTACTCGTCCATGATCCAGGCCATTTCCTGCTGGCCGGTACCCATATCGGGAGCCGGAATATCTTTGTCGGGACCAAATACATCAACCATCATATCGGTATAGCCGCGGGTCAAACGCTCAAGTTCGCCTTTGCTCATCGAACGCGGATCGCATTTTATACCGCCTTTGCCACCACCGTAAGGTATGCCTACAACGGCGCACTTCCAGGTCATCCATGCAGCAAGTGCTTTCACCTCATCGAGGTTCACATCCATGCTGTAACGGATACCACCTTTTGATGGACCCAGGTTGGCGTTATGTACCACGCGGTAGCCTTCGAATACCCTTACTTTACCATTATCCATGGTTACAGGAATATTCACCATCACGGCCTTTTGCGGCGCTTTTAATACATTATAATCACTGTCATCTAACCCGATAATCCGGGCTGCCTCATCAAACCTCGACATCATTGATTCGAATGGATTCTCTGAGCTGTGCTTAATTACATTTTCCTTGGCAGACATAGGTTGCAAAAATAATTTAAAATTAGAGGCGCAAACGTAGTAAAAAAAAATGGTATTCGGTATGCAGTTATGTTATGTGAAGCCAGCCATTAGCTTCAGGTGCCAAAGGCGCAAATGGTTCAACAGGCTCACCTTGAAGGCCGTTTCGCCTTACTTTATTGAGTATTGAGCTGTAGATACTGTTATAAAGTGCTTGCCAGGAGGCCCTGCCAGGCACCGATATAGCGCTGATTAATTGCTTAGCAGCAGGTAGAAATATACTGCAGGAACCGAGAAGAACACCCCATCAAAGCGGTCGAGAACGCCTCCATGGCCGGGAAGGATAGTGCCACTGTCTTTGATATTCATATTACGCTTGAGCAGCGATTCCATAAGATCACCGAAGGTGCCGAATACCACTATGATTGCAGCCATAATCATCCAGTCTTTTGCGCTGATATCGTCCCAGAAGGTGGATAGCAGGTAGCCCATAGCAACTGTGAGGATGAGGGCACCTATGCTGCCTTCAATTGTTTTTTTCGGGCTGATCCGCTCAAAAAGCTTGTTGCGGCCCAGTTGCCTGCCAACAAGATAAGCAAAGGTATCGCTGCTCCATTGGAGGATGAAGAAGCCCATGGGCAACCTATAGCCATAGCTGGTAGAATTGAAATAGCCGAAATCGCCCAACATGGTAAGGGGAAGGCATATATAGATAATTCCCAGCACCTGGAAGGCAAGCGTATCGAATTCGCGACCTGTTTTTTCGAAAAGCTTCACCACGAAGAGCAGCATAAAAACGGGGATCAGGTGGTAGAACCAGGCATAGGTAAGGTCGCCACGGATGATGAACACGAACATCACATTGATGATACTGCCGGCAATCACGCCGAGGTATTTCTCGATCCAAAGTTTATCGGGCAGCATCAGCTCGAAGAACTCGAGCAGGCAAAGAAAATTGATTGCAAACAGGAGTATGAAAAAACTCCATTCGCTAAGTATGGTGCAGCCCACGATGGCAATAACAAAAAGGCTCCCCGTTAGTGTACGTTGCCAGAAATTATTCATGAATCAAATTATTTTGGTTGATAATTCTCTCCGCTTCTTCCACATCACGCTCATGACACAGAACAGTTGCCGTTCCGAATATCAGCGAGCGGTCGACCTTATTCAACACCACTGCATCGATTCCACTTTCCTGCAGGTAACTTTTTACCAGCTCGGCTTCGATAACCTTTGTGGTTTTATAAACTACCTTCCAGCCTTTCATAATATATCCTGCTTCTTTCCAGGCTCATTGCTGCCAACCTTATTTTCGGGGTTAATATAAGTATTCACCACCAGCTTATGGAACATTGCCTGGTACAGGAGAAACAAACCTACAGTGAGCACTGCGCTAAGTAAAACAAGTGGCAGGCCAAATACATAATCTTCATTGAGAAAGGCCAAATCGGGGTAAAGCTTCGAGTAGTAAAGGGCTATGACTGTAACTGCATTGTTAAAGAAATGGGCAAGCACCGCAACCCACATACTTCCCGAAATGGCATATATATACCCAAGTATCACGCCAAGTAATACGCGGGGCAGGAAGCCGTAGTATTGCCCATGCGAAGCGCTGAACAGGAGTGCCGTAAATAATATGGCCATACCCCTCCTATGAAAACACTGGAAAATAAAATTCTGCAGGGCTCCCCTGAAAAAAAACTCCTCGCAAACCGCCGGTAATATGGCAACAATAACGATGTTGAGCAAGAGCATCCAACCTGTGTCGGCAGCAACAAACAAGCGGGTGAGGGCACTGGCTTCATTCTCAAGTTCCCTGATCGAATGCTCAAAATCTGACCAGGAAGGCGGGAGCCTCATTTGCTGGTTCGTTTCAATGAGCCACGAAACCAATGGCATTGCTACAATCATCAGCAGGATGGCAAATACCCAGCTGAACCAGGGAGTAGGATTGGCGAGTTTCAGATACCAAACCGGCCTCGCGTGAAGCGCTTTGGGAAATAATAAGGCCGGAACAAGAAATATCCCGAACGATCCCGCAATTACCTGGAACAGCTTCCTGGCCGCCAGGAGATCAGGGTTCGATTTGGCCATTTCTACAAAATGCGGGGAGCTGAAAGTGCTTACATCCACATGATATATAGCCTCGATCAGGTATTTGGCTATAAGGCCACCAACATTCGCAAACACCAGCACCATTCCTATCAGAATCAGGAACCGTGAAATGAAGTATCCCCATTGTGAATTTAACAGGGGAGGTGTTTGAGTCATTTATCGTATTTTTGTGGCGAATATAGTAAGGTTCCCCCAGTGGCAAAAATTGGTCAGATTGATTTAGGTGATTTCCCCCTGTTGCTTGCACCTATGGAAGATGTAAGCGATCCCCCGTTCAGGGCGGTGTGCAAAGCAAATGGTGCAGATATGATGTACACCGAATTTATTTCTTCGGAGGGGCTGATACGTGATGCCATAAAAAGCCGCAAAAAACTCGAAATCTTTGAGTATGAGCGCCCTATAGGAATCCAAATTTTCGGCGGCGACGAGGAAGCAATGGCCCTGGCAACCCAGATTGTGGATGTTGCCAACCCCGACCTGGTTGACATCAACTACGGGTGCCCGGTAAAAAAGGTGGTATGTAAGGGTGCAGGCGCCGGGATATTGAAAGATGTTCCCAGGATGGTGAAGTTAACCGCCGCCGTAGTGAGATCGACCAACCTGCCGGTAACGGTTAAGACGCGCCTGGGCTGGGACGACGACACCAAGAATATCGAGGAAGTTGCAGAGCGCTTGCAGGACGTAGGGATCCAGGCATTGACCGTACACGGCCGTACACGTTCACAGATGTATAAGGGCGAAGCCGACTGGACCCTCATCGCCAGGGTGAAGAATAACAGTCGCATGAAGATCCCCATTTTTGGAAATGGCGATATCGATACTCCGGAGAAAGCGCTCGAATACAAGAACCGCTATGGGGTCGACGGCATCATGATCGGCCGCGCGGCCATAGGCTACCCCTGGATTTTTAACGAGATCAGGCATTATTTAAATACCGGCACTCACCTTGATCCGCCGGGCATTCAGCAGCGGGTTGAAGTATGTATGACCCATCTTGATAAATCGGTGCTTTGGAAAGGCGAAACTGTGGGCATACTCGAGATGCGCAGGCACTATAGCCATTACTTCAAAGGCCTCGATCACTTTAAGGATTTCAGAATGCAACTCGTTACCCTCGATTCATTGAGCGCCATCCGCGAGGTGCTTTCGAAGGTGGAGGAACACTATAGCCAACTGGTGCCGGCTTAAGGTGCCGGGCTTTTCCTGGATTTGTTGGTAGAGATTCATCTTACATGGCTGCCGTTTGGTCAGGCTGCCTTTGGTCATTATTTTTAAATTAAATTTTCATAAAACAATTTAATGCGATTTCACGTCCGTTTAAGGCCGTTTTAAGTCTGTTTGCATAAAAACATGTTAATCTGCAAGCTTTAAAGGACTTTTTATACCTAATATATTTGTTAATATTCTCATAAAATTTATATTGCAGCTAAGAATTTATAGAATATTTAGAAATAGCCGGCATTTTTGAGTTACCCCGTTTTAATCATGGTTTAATAAATTGTTGAAGGTATTCTTTATAAAATTCACAGGGGGACTGGATGCCGCAGTTATTGAAGCTTAAAACTTTTTCCGACGATCGGGGGAATTTAAGTGTACTTGAAGACCACCAGGTTCCTTTTGCCATCAAGCGTTTGTTCTATATCTATGGTGTCGACGATTCGGAGCGGGGCGGGCACAGGCATAAAAAAACACACCAGGCACTTATCACATTAAGGGGAAGCTGCAAGGTGTTTGTAGATACAGGGGCGGCGAAAACCCAGTACTCGCTGGTTAGTCCGCAATGTTGCCTTGTTCTTGAACCGGCCGACTGGCATACGCTTTATGAATTTGCCCCAGGCACCATTCTGCTCGTATGTGCCTCCGAATACTTTGATGAGAATGATTATATCTACGAAAAATACAGTTGAATGAAGATCGCGTTTTCCGACATGCAAAAGATGAATGAGGCACAGATGGATACTATCTGTGAGGGCCTGTCGCGTGTTGTCATTTCCGGAAAATATATCCTTGGCGAAGAACTCAGCGCATTCGAGAGAGAATTTGCAGCTTACTGCGGAACATCTCATTGTTTGGGTGTGGCAAACGGAACCGATGCCTTGCTGCTTTCGCTCAAAGTTCTCGGTTTTGAAAAAGGAAGCGAAGTGATACTTGCCTCAAACAGTTATATAGCAACTGCGTTGGCTGTTGTGCACAACAATCTCATCCCGGTGTTGGTTGAACCAAACCCGGTCACTTTCAATATTGACCCTGCCGGCATCGAAGAAAAAATAACTCCGTCAACCCGGGCCATACTGGTAACTCATATGTATGGAAATATGTGCGAGATGGAAGAAATAGAGAAGCTGGCCTCAAAACATAATCTTCAAATCATCGAAGATTGTTCGCATGCACATGGTGCAGTTCTCAATCACTGCAAAGCAGGCTCTTTCGGCAGGGTGGCAGCCTTCAGCTTCTACCCCACCAAGAACCTCGCTGCAATGGGCGACGCCGGAGCTATTGTAACCAGTGATGGTGGCCTCGCCGCAAAGTTGAAGCAACTTCGCAATTATGGTTTTGAAACAAAGAACTTCTCCAGCTTAAAAGGGTTCAACAGCAGGCTCGATGAAATGCAGGCGGCAGTACTCCGCATCAAGCTAAGGCATCTCGATGCGTACAACCACGAAAGAAAATCAATTGCATCGAAATACCTGCGGGGGATTAACAACACAAAAGTGGTATTGCCGCAAAACAGTTCCTCGCATGTATGGCACCTGTTCGTGGTCATGTTGCGTGAACGCGATGCACTGGCTGCATTCCTCAACGAACAAGGGATCGAAACTGCCATCCATTACCCTCTCCCCTTTTTTAGGCAGGCATCGTTCAGCGAATTGCATCACCTCAGCATGCCCATTGCAGCCTCTATGAGCCGGCAGGTATTAAGCATCCCCCTTCACCCCGGCCTTGCTGCGGCAGAGATCGATCATATCATACAATCAATAAACAGGTTCTGATATGAAGCTCTCGGTGATCATACCTGTATATAACGCATCGGCATCAATCAATGAACTGGTGAGTTGCCTCAAAGAAGAATTGAGAGGGATAAACTATGAAGTGATCATGGTGAATGATGGAAGTAGGGACAATACCGAAAATATTGCGGAAGCTATCGTATCGGGAAATGAGAACACGAGGCTAATCTCGCTCAGGCGAAACTTCGGCGAACATAACGCTGTTCTATGTGGACTCAATTTTGCCAAAGGCGAGTATGCCGTTATCATCGATGATGACCTGCAAAATCCTCCTTCCGAAATCCTGAAACTTCTCGAAGAAATAGAGAAAGGATGGGATGTAGTTTATTCGAAATATCACGCGAAGAAACACTCGGTACTGAGAAATTGCTGTAGCTTCATGAACGGAGTGGTTGCGGGCTTCCTCATGGATAAGCCCAGGGGACTATACCTCTCGAGCTTCAAGATCATCAGGCGCGAAATCGTACAGGAAATCACGCGCTATAAAGGACCTTTTCCTTATATCGACGGGCTCATCCTCCGGTCGACACATCATATCAGTAGTGTCTATGTAGAACATAATGTCAGAAGCGCCGGGCGTTCGAACTATACCCTGAAAAAACTCTTTTCGCTTTACCTCAACATGTTCGTGAACTTTTCGATACGTCCGCTTCGCGTCTTCACGTTAACAGGCGTTCTCATCTTTGTGATTGCATTAATCATGTCGGCGTGGTTTATTGTTGGAAAATTCATCTATAACGAACCACCCGGATGGACATCAACGGTTCTCATCATCCTCCTGTTCTCGGGCTTCCAGGTGATCTTCCTCGGGTTGTTGGGTGAGTATCTTGGTAAGCTTTATCTCGACCAGAACAATACCCCTCAATTTGTGATCAGGAAAAACATTCAATATGCTTCTGAAAATGATCATGAATGAAACTGAATATGAGGTAATGGCAGGAGCTGAGCAAACACACTGGTGGTATCGCTCATTGCACCAGCTTGTATTGAACCATGTCAACAGGTATTTTAAAGAAAATAAAATATGCATTGTTGATGCCGGCTGTGGTACAGGTGGACTCATAAACTTCATGAAGCAGAATGGTTTCACCAACATCAAAGGCTTCGACATTTCGGAGCATGCAACGAGGCATGCGGCAAGATATCACCAGCAGGTATTTAAGGGCGATATCAGGGAGATCGATCGTTACTTCATCTCGGGTTCGGTTGATGTTATTATCAGCAATGATTGCCTGTATTTCTTAAATGAAGATGAACAACGTAAAACACTCGAACAGGCTTATAGCCTGCTTAGCAGCAATGGATTATTGATCCTCAACATGCCGGCATTGCAATGGTTCAGGGGTATGCACGATGAGAGCGTTGGGATCAGGCAACGTTTTAGTAAAAGCAAAGCACGCAATATTATCGACACCAAACGCTTCGATATCGTAGCCGAAATGTACTGGCCTTTCCTGCTTTCGCCTTTCATTTGGGCTACGCGGTTTTGGCAGCGCATCATGATGAAAATAAATCCAAAGCCCACATATAAATCGGATCTAAAAAAAGAGCCTGCATTTATCAATAAACTCCTGTATGGCATAACTGCAGCAGAGAACAAAACTTTTATCAGCAAGCCTTTTGGCAGCTCACTTTTTATTGCATTGAGAAAAAAATAAAATCATCTCCGCTATGAGCAAGAATAAGAATAAAGTAAAACAGCCGGTAGTGAAGGCAATCGTTCCCGAGCCTGATCATTCGTTCAGGAATAAGGCAGCGCTGGGAGCATTGCTCGTGCTTACGTTATTGCTTTTTGGCCGGTCGGTCAACTACGAGTTCGTGAACTGGGACGACTTCGATTATATCACCAACAATCCCCTTATCCGCGATTTCTCGTTCGGGGGATTCAAGAATATTTTCAGTACGCCGGTACTGGGAATGTATAATCCTCTTCCCTTTGTAGTTTACTCGATCGAATATAAACTATGGGGGCTCGATCCCAAGTTCTTTCACCTGTTCAATATCATCTTCCACTTGTTGGCAACGGTGGCTATTTACCGCTTTATCTTCGACCTGACTAAAAGATTCGAAACGGCCATTATTGTTGCCATACTATTCGCGATACATCCCATGCATGTGGGTGTTGTATTGTGGGCATCACAAACCAAGACCTCGCTGTTTCTTATTTTCTATTTTATTGGCCTTCGTAAATACCTCTCCTATCTCTCGAGTGGATTCAAAATAAAATACCTGGTTTATGCTTCGCTGCTCTTTGTTATAGCCTGCCTTGCGAAACCATCGGCCGTTACGTTTGCCCCCATGCTTTTCCTGCTCGACTATTATAAAAGCCGGAAAATTGACAAGCGACTCTTTCTCGAGAAAATACCTTTTGTGTTGATAGCTGCCGCCTTTAGTGTGTTGACTCTTCTTACGCACAGCGATGAAGGCGATTCGATATTCGAGATGAGCAGGAGCTATTCGCTTTTTAACAATATACTCGTGTCTAATTACTCGCTTGCTTTCTATATCGAAAAGTTATTTCTGCCATTAGATCTACAAACCATTTATTCATATCCCGATGATGGCATACTCCCCTTGCGATACTATCTCGCGCTTCCTATCATCCCACTCATATTATGGCTGGTGTATAAGGCCGGATCGTTCAGGAAAGAGATGATCTTCGGCTTATTGTTCTTTCTTATCGCAATCTCGGTGCTGCTCAGGATAGTGCCCTCGGGTTTCTTTGGCATGGCAAACCGCTATACCTACCTTTCATTTACCGGGCCCTTTTTTATTATCGGGCAGTTCTATGTTTACATAAAGGAAAATAAATTCAGCTGGTCGCCAAAGGTACGCAGGTACCTGCCTCTCGGCATGGGTGTGTTATTCGTTTTCTTCTTTGCCAGGTCGAACTCGAGGGTGCCGGTATGGGAAAACAGCACGGTATTATTCACTAATATTATCGAATCGCAACCCCGCTTTGCCCTGGCTTACTCGCAGCGTTCGCTGGCCAGGATAGAAAAGGGCGACTATGCAGGTGGCATGGCAGATATCAGTAAAGTTATCGAGCTTGAACCTAACAATGCGGAAGCATATATCAACCGTGCAGAATTTAAGTGCGATCTAAAAGATTATGAATCGGCATTGGCAGATATCGAGCATGCTATCAGGATCAGGCCAGGCTTTGTGCCTGCTTATAATAACCGGGGAAAGATCAGGCTTGAACACAAGAAATACAGAGAAGCCTATGACGATTTCAGCAAGGCTATCGCGCTCGACCCTGAATGCACTTTATGTTATTTCAACCGTGCGCTTGTGGAGGTGCAAATGAATAATATGCCCGGAGCCATCAGCGACTGGAAAGTGGCTGAAAAACTCGGCATGCCCGAAGCAACAAAATTCCTGAGGCAGTACACGGCCTCAAGATAAAATTGATAGAAGTCAGTTAAAAATTCAGTAATATGTACAAATGAAAGGCCATTGTGATTAAAGTTTAAACACTGGGTCTTAACATTGTATAAAATTACTGCTTATGAAATTGTTTCTGCGCATTGTGCCGGCTGCCCTGCTTATTTGTTTCATTGCAACGCGGTTGGAAGCACAGTCTACCTATAACAAAACCGGCGGCATTGCTTTCAGGGTCGATGACCATCAAACGGCTTCCAAATGGCGCGACTTCAACAATATATTTAAGAAATATGGCTACCACTACTCGCTCGGTATCGATATACAAAGGGTAACTTTTGATACCGCTTCATACAACGCATTAATGGAAGTTGTTGCAGCCGGAAATGAGCTGATGGATCATACTCCGTATGGCACCACCTGCTACCTCTGGGTGTACAACCTCAAGGATACGATGAACTTTTACAATCACCCTGCAATTGATCATATCAACAAGAACAGGATCTGCCTGAAATACGATTCGGTGCTTACGGGAAGTGTTACGGGCGAAGGCCTTGTTGATCTTATCGGCAGCAAACTGATCAGCAGGGATGCAGGTGAATTTAAGAACATGTATAGCCCGGCCTACTATTCTAATATTTACCTGCCTTCAAAAAATCTCTTATGCGCCTGGTACAATCTCGAAAACAAAAATCAGCTCGACCCTGATACGCTCTCATTGCGCTCGTACTGGCAGGAGACCTTTAATAACGATACGGCATTGGGCATACCGCATCACCGGCTGAGTGGCTATGATATCAAGATGACCGATGCCGCTCAAAACCTCCTATGTGAACGTGCGCTGTACCTTTATGATTCGCTCGGGTTTCCAAGGCCCTACACCTGGGTACAACCCGGGGGATCATTCACGCAATTCAGCGCAAGCGAAGTGAAGGCAAAGATGGGCCAGAAGTATGGCTATACAGCAGCAGCCACTTATGTAGCACCCTCCTTCAAAATGTACAATGAAGTTGATACGCTCAAAATAAAGAGATACGCACTGCAGAATCCCGATTTCTCAGATGAGAGCAACTACTTCCAGGCAATGATCAACACCATTGCCGATAATTCGGCCCGTCACCTGAACAGCTTCACACTAGGGCACTTTGTAAATCCGGTTGGCGGATGGGATGCCTACCTCGGGCGCATCGACAGTTTACTCGCCTGGTGCAAGGCCAACCAGGTACCTGTGAGAACTGTCAACCAGTGGGCCTCGATTATGTTCGATTCAGTGCCCAATCCATTTGCGAATGCAATACCCGAGCTCTATCGCGACCTGAATAAAAACAATTTACCTGATGGCTATGCCGCTCCTTTCGGAACTTTCGATTCAACCGACGGAGTAGCGAAGAGCAAGGGGCGCTGCATTACACGCACAAGCAGTGGCAGCTATTTTGGGGTGAACATCATGGGCGGTGTTGAAAAAGGTTGGAACCGTATTTCTGTTTACACCAAGGGAATGCCGGGCGACTCGGTAAGGATCTCGATAAGTCTGCCCGAGATAACCGGGTCGAACAAATTCTATAACCTTGCATCGAATACAACCGAATGGAAAGAAGTATCAACGCTTATTTATATCGACCCGAGGGCCTCGCGGGTTACCCTGCAATTTAATGCGCTCAAAAGTGGTCCTGCCGGTGCCATGAAGATCAGCGGCATGCAGTTGAGAAAACAGTCATTCATCAGGCTCGACAAAAGCTTTAAGCTTAAATCGGTTGCCAATAAACCTTTTACTTCGCTCACTTCTCAGAGTTATGTAAACGACTCGGCCTACCTGCCTTCAGAATATAAGTTGAAACTCGCCTCTACGCCGGCACAATTAAACATAAAGCTTGATACCAATACGAATATCATCACTGCTATCAAGCCGTCGATTTTCTGGAAAGGAATCGACTCTGTGAAAGTTGTTGCCACAAATGCCGATAAAACTTCCGACAGCGCATACATTCGCTTTGAATCGGCTCAACCCGTTATCTGTATTGGCGACTCGTTTTATATTGATGCCGATGCTTCATTGGGCAGCAATTTCAGCTGGGATGGTCATCCTTCGGTTACGGGCTTCTGGGCCAAACCCATAAGCAATACCTGGTATTACCTCAATTATAAGAACAAGGCGAATGTTCAGTCGCGCGACAGCCTTCAGTTGATCGTAAACACTGTAAAACCGCAGATTGACCTTGCCAACGATTTTATCGTTTGTCTTGGGTCAGACAAAACCCTGAACATTACCAACGCAGGAAGCATTAACTGGTATAACGAAGCAGGGATAAAAATACAAAGTGGTTCATCGATCACGCTCACAAACCCCCATAATGACGTGGAGCTCTATATAAGTAATACCATCAACAGCTGCATCACCTGGGACACGGTGTATGTACACATAAATCCACTCAGGAGATTCAGCTATAAGAGCATAGAAGATTCAACGACAAAAAACCAGCAGGTTACCATCAAAATTCTTTCTGCCATGGGCTTGAGCGCAACCCTTCTCAATACTCCCATCAACCAGTTTATCTTTTCGAATGGCGACATATTGTTCAATCCAAATCTCAATTTCGTAGGGCGCGATTCGGCACGTTACCATTTTACCGACGGGAGTTGTTCGCACGACACCATGTGGATAAATGTTAATGTAAAAAATACACTAAGTGTCGTAGCCAGTAAAATGGAACGGGATATCAGCATTTATCCAAACCCGGCGTACAACATGGTATACATTTCACGCAAATCAAGCGAGAAAATAAATATCTGCATCACCGATATGGACGGGCGCATGTTAAACTGCACAAGCAGTACCGGGCACCTCGAAGCCATCGACATTTCTGAGCTGGCACCAGGCCTCTATTGCATGCACATTTATAACGAATCGGGAAGTAAGAGGATATTATTGCAGAAGCAATAGTTGTATTGGCGTGTTTTTTTTCAACACAGAGTGCACAGAGGCTCTGCGTGCTCTGTGGTAAATTAATTCGCGAGTATCGCAAAGCACCCTACCCACTTTGCTTAACCACCCATTTCGCAATATCGTTAACCACTTCTTCGGGTACATTGCCCTGCTTGTTATATTCAGCTGGCAGCGAATCGCCCTTGCCGGAATGCAACATATGATTGAGCGAAGGATAAATCTTATATTCAACATTCTGATGGTTGCCCAGGGCAGCCTTCCACTTATCGAGCTCCGCCGGCGGAACCTGGTAATCGCGTCCACCCTGAATAAACAACAGCGGCTTATTCTTTACTTTGGATATGTGTTTGCCCGGGGCATTGCTATTGAGGTGCAGCAGGTAAGATGCCGGCAGGTGAAAGGGCATCGAATCGGCTGGGCTCTCTTTGCTTAAGTGATGCTTCGCATATTCAATAGCCGGCATCCCCGAAATAATGTCTGCTCTCTCTTCGGCAGTGGCAGCCTTCGAAGCAAGGTATTTATACTGTTGCTCAACAAGAGTGATGAAATCGGAATATGGTCCGGATGCACTTATGAAACCCTTGATGCCGCTGATATTTTTTGCAAAATATGGGATAAGGTATGCGCCCTCACTATGTCCCAGCACATAGATATTATTCTTGTCGATCTTATCATAATTGCTAAGCATCTTCACCACTGCCTTCAGGTCGTACAGGTATTCATCATCAACAGTAAGGTTCTTATTCTGAAACATGGCGAGGCCAAATTGTAGCGACCTCTTATCGTACCGGTAAACGGCGATACCCTTTGCGGCAATCCCCCAGGCCAGGTCTTTGCCGGTCTTATTCGGCCCCTGGGTAAAGTCTTTATCGGTTGCGCCCGATCCCCCCACGATTATAACAAGCGGGAACTTCTTATTTCCATTAGGTATGGTGAGCACTCCTTCTGAAGGATATTGAGGGTCGGGGACATTCTTTTTGATTTCGTAAAACTTCGTTGTGTTCACATAGGACGCGGGCTGGTATGCATAATTCACCGGAACCATGAACAACCCACAAATCTCTCCCTGTTTATTGAATGTAAGTTTGAACCCAATTTTGAGCTTGGCGAACCTGAGGGCGGTAATTGTAACCACCATCGAATCGAGATCGATCACTTCGGTGCCGCCAATTTCCAGTACCGAATCATATCGCATCACGATGCCATCCCAAACTGCTCCCAGTTGTTCTTCATCGATCATTCGCCGCATGCTGTCGTTAAGCTGCGTATAAGCCTGCGAATACTCCTCATTCCTGAACAGCTCAATTATCTGCAGGGCTCTTGTCTTTGGGTCGAACGACCATTGTGCATGAAGAATTTTTGATGATGAAAGTAAGAAGAGAATAATGATAAGGGTCTTTTTCATCGGAACTTTGAATTAGCTAATTATAACCCTACGATTCCTGCTCATGTATTTTGCCAACTTTTGACAAAGGGCGCTTCAGGATACGTTCGGCCTCGGTTTTTGCTTTTTTCCTTTCAGCATCACTGAGCTTTGCTTCGATCTCTTTGATCAACGAGATATTCTTCGCCTGTACTTCAGCAGGGAATTCATTCTTGCGCTCATTATATACAAGAAACCAGGTATAGCTTTTTGTAAGGTCTTTGGGCACCATCGAACCAGTATAGTAGCTACGCGCCAGGTTGAGCCTGATGGTAGCAATCTGCATATTGATCTCCCGGTAATTCGGCGGTGCGTCGAGCGAAGCCAGCTTGTGTGCCCAGTACATCATACTGTCGACGTTGCGGTTGGTACCTATACCGTCTTTATAGCAATTGATGAGATTGCTCATGCACTCGGGGTCCATTTGCGAAGCGCACTTGTGCCACCAGTAGAATGCTTTCTTCTCGTCTTTCGCCACTACGTTGCCCGTAGTAAAATTCAGCGCGAGCTGGTATTGAGCATCTTTGTATCCACCCAATGCCGATTTGCTAAACCACTCCATAGCGGTCTTTTCATTTTTTTCGACGATGATGCCCATCTGGAAACAGACACCATAATTATACTGTGCTTCGGCGCTTCCCAGCTCAGCAGCCTGTTTGAATAAAGGCAATGCGCTTTTGTAGTCTTTGGCTATGAGAAACTCTTTTGATTTGATGTTGATCTCTTCAACCGTCTCAACCTTTTGAGCGTTTGCATGCACGATGAACATGCAGGCTATTGCGAATGTGAAGATGCGTTTCATCTTAACGTTCAATATAATGATTATTTAGCTTAATTCAACACAGTGCTCACATCTTCGTATGAAAGGTTGAAGGCATCGGAAACGCCTTTATATACAACCTTACCATTTACGATATTGAGCCCGAGGCGCAGATCTTCGTTATCGGTGCAGGCTTTCTTCCATCCTTTGTTGGCAAGCTGCAATGCATACGGCAATGTTGCATTGGTAAGCGCCAGTGTTGACGTATAAGGAACCGCACCCGGCATGTTGGCCACGCAATAGTGAATGATGCCATCGATTTCGTAAGTCGGATTCTCGTGTGTTGTAGGCTTGCAAGTCTCGATGCAGCCACCCTGGTCAACGGCAACGTCAACCAGAACGGTACCCGGCTTCATCAGCTTCAGCATGTCGCGGGTGATGAGGTGGGGAGCCTTCGCGCCTGGTATCAATACAGCACCAACAATCAGGTCGGCAGTTTTGATGGCTTCGCGAATATTGTATTCGTTTGAGAAAACAGTCTTTACGTTAGCTGGCAGAATATCGTCGAGCTCGCGGAGGCGGGGAATAGATATATCCATAATGGTTACATCAGCAGCCATGCCGGCAGCCATCTTTGCAGCCTGGGTGCCTACAATGCCACCACCGAGTACCAATACCTGTGCAGGTTTAACGCCTGGCACGCCACCCAGCAGGATACCCCTGCCGCCCATTGGCTTTTCAAGATATTTAGCACCTTCCTGTATGCTCATACGCCCGGCCACTTCGCTCATGGGAACGAGTAAAGGCAGCGAGCGGTCTCTTTTCTCAACCGTTTCATATGCAAGGCAAACGGCTTTGCGCTCTATCATCGCCATGGTCAATGGTTCGTAGCTCGCAAAGTGGAAGTAAGTGAACAACAGTTGGTTTTCTTTGATCAATGGATATTCTACCGCGATAGGTTCTTTAACTTTGATGATCATGTCGGCCTTCGCGTACACCTCTTCGATGGTAGCGAGAATGCTTGCGCCGGCCTGCTTGTACTCATCGTCGCTGAACCCGCTGCCAATACCGGCGGTAGACTGAACATATAAATCATGACCCGCTTTTGAAAGGGCCGAAACTCCAGCAGGCGTAAGGCCTACACGGTTTTCATTGTTTTTAATCTCTTTTGGAACACCAATGATCATATCGTTAAAATTTTGGGTGGGCAAACTTAGGCTTAAATTATCAAACTGCAAAAGGAAAAACCTGCCTTTTAATACGACGTAAGTAAGGCTGCAAAGGAACGAAGGAACAGTAACCTGCAGTCGCTGCCAGAAATGAATAGGTTGCTAAAAGCAGTGCTGCAGCATTTCCTTTACAAGCGAATCGGTAACATACGCATCGCGTCCCATAAATTTATGCTGTATAAAACCAACAATATTGGCAATATCATTGTCGCTGAGTTGCCTGCCCGCCGGCATGGGCTGATTATAACTTTTACCATTTACCAAAATTCTTCCCTTCATCCCCATCCGAATAATACAGGGCAGGTTAACTGAATCGCGGGTTAAATAATCGGTATTTGCCAGTGGCGGCATCAACCCGGCCAGGCCCGAGCCATCGGCCTGGTGGCAATTGGCGCAATGTTTCGTATAAAGTTCAGCACCCTTAGACACCTGTTGCGAAACACGCATTTCATCGTTGGAACACGCAGCAACAAGCATCATAAAAAGGATCAGGCCGGTAATTCTCATTCTTCTTTCAACAAGAGTTCTATGTCGGCCATAAGTTGATCCACCTCTTCGCTTTTGGTGCCATCATAAATTCCCCTTGCGCGTTGCTGCCTGTCGATAAGAATAAATCCGCCGCTGTGTATGTAGCCGCCAGGTTCGGTAGAATCGGGCATCGCCATGGTATAATAACCTTTCTCCGCTATCTCGTAAATCTTCTCACGATCGCCTGTGAGGAACATCCATTGCCTGCCGTCGGATCCAAGTCGCGTGCTGTACTCTTTAAGCAGGGCCAGCGTATCGTGCTCAGGATCGATGGTATGAGAAAGCATCATCACCTGCTTGTTCCCTTTGAACTTCTCATACACCCTCAGCATTTCTTTTTTCATCACAGGGCAAATGGTTGGACAGGTGATAAAGAAAAAATCAGCGACAACTATTTTACCTTTTATGGTTTCGTTATTCACCACCTCGCTGTCCTGGTTTACGAATGAAAATGCCGGCAGGCATTGGTACACGGTATCTACTACCGTTTTCCCGTCAACCTGTTTTTCTTCAGCATAACGGTTTCCAAGGATTGGCAACTTGCGGTCGCTGCATGAACCTATGAATAACAGGCAGCAACACATGATCAATGTAATTCTCATTTTTTTATGGCGGCCTCAGCTTTTTCTATACCCGAAAAAATATTATCGCGAATGAGCTTAATCTCTTCGCGCTGCCGGGCCAGGTAATGGAGTGAACTATCATGAACGGGAGGCGTTTGATACTGGTGCATCCACGACATCATATCTTTATCGGCTTTAGTAAGCTCATATGAAATTTTCTGAAGGCTGTATTTCAGCATCTCGTCTTCGCAGGTATCGATCTGCTGGTTGATCTGCCTGCGCAGGTTCATCACCTTGTTCATTTTAGGCATGGCCTCGTCATGGTAAGTCATGATTTCCTTGTCCATCTGTTCAATCTCCTGCTGCAGCTTCGATTGTTGAGTGGTTGACGAGCATGCATGCAGCAACATCAATAATACCATCAAAAAGGGCGCACAGAGCGTAATGCGGTAAAATTTCGGGTTCAGCATAAAAAGGGATTATTGCCCAATGATTTGGCCTGCAAAGGTAAAGATATTAGTGGATGCCCGGCTAAAGTGCTTCAACAATTTTTCCGGTTTCGTCGATTACATACTTCGCAGTGCTCACAAATTCAGTAGCGAGAAGGTCGTTGTCGAAGTCGCGGCCGGTAAAGGGCTTGCTCCATTTGCGCTTGCTTGTGTTTACAGTAAACACGCCGTTTTGCAATGTGCATGTTTCGAAACGTTCTCCCAACTGCGCGGCAATCACTTTATGATCGATGATGGCACCCGTTGGCGTGTAAGTACACAGCCGGTAATAGATCATCCTGATATTCTTCCTTGAACCCTGCGCCGATGAATCTACTTTATAGATGATCGCTTTATATGCAGGGTTGGGATTTTCGCGGTTAAAATCATTCATGGGTGTCATACGCGCAATAAAGTTGGTTCTCAGGTAAGGCGGATCTTCAACTCTGCACTCAGGATAAAATTTCTCGAAGTAGTAACCCTCTTCATCATTATTGTAATAGTCGAAATTCTCAAGATCATTTTTCCCGATTGCAAATGGCTCCTGCAGCGGGGGAACTTCATCCCAGAACTTTTTAAACAATACGGGTATATTCTCTTCGCTGTCTTCAAACTCGGCGTAATCTTCTTCTATGGTACCCGATTCGAGGTTATTGATAAAGGGGCCTATCACCCTTAACTTCTTCTTATAAACGATAGGCCATTTTTTTTCGAGATACGAAGCGATATCTTTTGCGCTGAATGCACCCCCGTTGATTGCATCTGCAAACAGGTATGAAGAGATGGCCCGGCTCGACAATACCTGGGCAACAAGGTAATCGCCATAGGTTTCTACCTCACGTGGTTTGAACGCACCAATAGATGTTGATAGGGCTTCGATACTCTCCTCGTATTGTTTTTTATAGAGCAGGTATTTGCCGAGCATCGAATAGGCTTTTACCGATGGTAAATACGTAATGGCTCGCTTATAAAAATAAGCGGCTTTCGAATTGTTGGCCTTCTGTGCCTCTTCACCTTTTTTCAGGTAGTCATTTGAAATATCCAAATTGTTTGAATGAGCAACCTTTTCGGCATACTCGCGGATAACCTGGTTGTCGTATATCTTCGATGCCTTCAATGGATCGGTAGGCTTCGTATCATTTGAAGCAGGGCCACCCGAGCAGGCCGAGATAAGGGCAGCAAACAGCAGGTAAATAAACTTAGTTCGCATAGCTGAGCTCCTTATCCTGTTTAACGAGTTCGATCTTGCCGCCCGGCGACAACATATATTTGGCATTGCCGGTAGTTTTAAAACCTTTCACATGGTTGTCCTTAATTTCAACTTCCTTCAAGGGCCTATCCCATTCGCGCTCAAAATCGGTCACAACAATTTCATTGGATGCGCTGATATTTCCCGACTTCCCTTTTTCGGCCGAGCAATTGCATGAGAATAAAATTTTGCTGATCTCCTGCCCGTTTGGAGTGTAGGTTACAAGGTAGGTATATACCGGCTGTAAGGTATCGGCCACAAGTTCAACCGAAGCGTAAATCACGGCAAAAAAGCTATCATTTTGTATTGGCTTTCCAATGGCGTAAAACTCATTGCTCACATCGCGCCCAAAGCTGCTGTTTTCCATTTCATCAACAAAGCGCGAGAAATCATAAGCGAGGTTCTCGGTTCCGTAATTATATACATCTTCATTTTTGATGGTATAAGGCAGTGTAAGTTCAGGAAACGATTGTATATACATGTCGACGAAGATCTGGTCGCGTGCGTGCTCATCAGAAAAATGCGCCAGGTACATCTCCCTGTATTGCGCGGTCTGTTTAACCGAATTCAGGCGCGTGTCACGGTCGAGTTTATCTTTGTCGGCGAAGCCATTGAGTATAGCCTTCTCGAGGTACTCAGCACCATCATAATTATATTCGCCTTTTGGCGACAGCATGCTTTCGCATACAGCAAGATTATAGTACAGGTTCGATAAAGGAAAATAATTCAGCTTAAGTGCAACAAGGTATGATTGGCGTGCTTTGTCGTATTCACGCACATCAAGATAGGCATTTCCAAGCTCGCTGTATGTTTTTGCCTCGGGGTATGTGATTGCCGACTCGATAAAGAGTTTGATGCCTTTGTTTACATTTCTCTTATTCCGGTACCAGTCGAGCCCATCGAGGAATAAGTTCTTTGCGCGGCTCATGGCAGAATCGTGATCGGTTTCTTCGGCATCAAAAAGATGATCGTAAACTTTGTCCTCATCGAACATATCGTTCAAATTCATGCTGCTGTATGAAGCCTGTGGCCTCGATATGCTGTGCGTGCTGCACTGTGCAAAAGCAAAAAGTGCAAAAGCAATACACAAAAACTTCAGGGGGCTTTTCATATCCATCAAATTAAGAAAGAAGACTACAAGTTTAACCAATTACTCGCAGAATTTTTCAAGGTAGTCCCAGGCTTCTCCATACCCGAGTTCGGCCGCCTTCTTGAAATCTCCACAGCCTTCGGAACGCTGTGTTTTGTCTATCTCGAGAACCGCCACGCCGTGGTAAAACCAGGCAATGCCAAGCGAAGGCATGAACAGGATGGCGCTGTCGAAATCGGCCCTGGCTTTTGCAAACTGCCTGAGTTCGAGGTAAGCCCTTCCCCGGCTGAAATAGGCGTTGCCGTTGGCAGGCTTGTATCTCAGCGAGCGGTTAAACATCTGTATTGCCTCAGTGTTTCTGCCAAGACTGATGAGATTCATGCCTCTTAATATGAAGAGCTCCGGGTTGCGCGGCTGAATGGCAAGTGCCGAATCATAATCGGCAACGGCATTGCGATATTTTTTCAATACCCCGTAAGCATCGGCCCGGTTTACAAAGGCTTCAAAGTATCCCTTTTTTTTGTTGATGGCTTCGCTGTATGCAGCAACGGCCGCCTTCCATTTCAGTTCGCGGCTCAGCACCGTGCCGAGATTATATTGATAAACCGCATTGTTCCTGTCGCGGTCAACTGCACAGGTGTAATTTTTCCGGGCCTTATCATAGTCGCCCGTTACAAAGCAGGTATAACCCAACAAGGCGAAAGGCTCGGCCTGCTCGGGGTCTACCAGGCTTGCCTCGCTAAAGTCGGCGATGGCTTCGGCATAATACTTCTGCTCATGGTAGGCCTTTCCCCTCAGCAATAAAGCGGCAAATTTCGTTTGTGGTTCAATCAATACCGAGCCTGTGCACTGGTTTATTGCATCTTCGTACTGCCCTGCATTGTAGGCCGCCTCGGCTCTTTGCAGCATGGTACTGTCTTGCGCGCTGCAATACCATATCTGCAGCAGCAACACAATAGGTAAAATAAATGTCGGCTTGAACCGGTGCAACGTCATCCAATTTATTATGACAATAATAATGAATGATTGGTTCGTTCTACAATGTAATATCGAACACCATCTCCTTGCCGTCGCGCAGGATGGTGACTTTTGTTTTCAGTCCCTTTTCGAGTTTGCCAAGGGTCTTCATGTATTCATCCATGCCGCTTATGTCGTAGGCGTCGAGTTTGGTGATAATATCGCCGCGTTTGATGCCTGCTATGGCAGCAGGCCGTCCGTCTGTTGTGCCGTCAACGCGAACACCCCTGCCTTCATACATATAGTCGGGCATGATGCCTAATGTGACTTTGAACTCATTTCTGTTTTCGGTACTCTCCTTTGTTTTGGTAAACGCAAGCTTCGGTTGCTTGTCGAGCTTGCCGATGAGCTGGTACATGTACCTGATGATCTGCAGGGCGCCCTTGAAATTTACAAGTTCCCAGTCGTCGCTTGGCTTATGGTAATCCGAATGCTGGCCCGAGAAGAAATGCAGCACGGGGATACCTGCATTGTAAAAGCTCGTATGGTCGCTCGCTCCCGTTCCGCTTGGATCATACTTTACCTTGATATTATCAACTTTGATGGAAGGAAGTATGCTGTCCCACCTGGGCGAAGTTCCCGTGCCACTCAGCGAAAAAGTATTCTTAACGGTATCGAGCCTGCCTACCATATCCATGTTGAGCATGTAATTCACATTCTTCAAAGGGATGGTTGGGTGTTCAACAAAATAATGTGAACCCAGGAGGCCTTCTTCTTCGCCACTGAATGCAATGAACAGGTAGTTATGGCTCCTGTATGGCGATTTCTGCACAAGCTCTGCCATCTCTATCAATGCCGCTGTTCCGCTTGCATTATCATCGGCACCATTATGAACCTGTGGTTTTTCATTTTGTTCTTTTCTATAGGTTGATCCGCCAAGCTCGTTATAGCCGAGGTGATCATAGTGCGCGCCGATAATGATGGTATTAGCCGACTTATTGTTGATGTAAGCGATCACGTTATGCCCCTTGAGCTCAATGCTGGCCGTATCAACCGCGAGGTTAATTTTAGCATTCACAAAATTGATCGAGTCGAGCCTGTTTTCGCTGCCTATAAAATACACGGGTACTTTCTTGAATGAGGGTTTGACGATGTTCTTAAAGTCGGGTTCAAGCTGGCTACTTAGTGTATTTATGACAATAACTCCCGAGGCTCCCTTTTTGATGGCCGTATCGATCTTGGCTTCCAGGTTCGAATAAGCGGCAAGCGCTGCATGCGGGTTATCCGGGTCGGGGTGACCAAGCTTCATCACCACTATTTTTCCATCAACACTCTTGATGTTTGCATAGTCGTTATGGCCCAGTGCAGGTGCCTCTATCCCGTATCCCAGCCACACGCATTTGCCCGAAACGGTGCCCGGCTTTGAATAGGGCAATGGGAAATTCGATGCAGGCTTCATCCTATCGAAGATTTTCTCGCCACTCTTGCTGCTAATGGTAAGTGTGCCTGTTTTGAAAGTTACCTTATGAATGGTAAAAGTCTGCAGAAAGCCCTGTTCGCCTTTTGCCAGCAGGTTCAGCGACTGAAAATTCTCAATGATAAAATCGTAAGCAAGTTTCTCGCCCCGGCTTCCAACAAGGCGACCTTCCATGTGGTCGTCGGCAAGATAAGACAGGTTGTGTTCAAGTGAGATCAGTATGTCGGCTTCGGGCTTAGGTAAACTTTGTGAATAGAGGTTAAGGGTAAATGCCAAAGAAACAAGGCCTGCAATGATTTTAATTTTTGAATATTTCATACAATACTTTAGTTAGCACCAGTGTTACCATGGCTGCAAAAACAAGCCTGATGGTTGCCTGCGGGGTTTTCTGGGCAGTCTTAACCCCGAGGGGTGCAAATATAAAGGTTGCAAGTATCATTGGTATGATGACGGGGAAAACTATGTAACCCACCTGCCATTCGGATACTTTATAGGGGGGCGTATCGCCCAGGTTATAAATGCCAACGGCTATTGCGAACAAAGGGATCACACCATTTGAAATAGAACTGGCTTTCCTGATGGAGATCTTCAATACATCAGTAAATACAGGCGTCATCACCACTCCGCCACCCAGGCCCGATAAGGCCGTAACGATGCCCGCAAAAAAACCCGTGCCGCCGTATTGCACAAGCGAAGGTTCGCTATTCTCTTCTGCTGCTTTCTTCGACGGCATGAGCATGCGGATCATAATGATGAAAAGCATGCCGGCGAATACATAGTTGAAAGAAGCTTTATCATACCAGTTTCCACTCTTGATGAACCAGGTTAATGCAATTGCCGTGAACACCCCGGGGACAGCCGTTTGCAGAACCTGCCTCGGAAAAAAATTACCGATGCGGTATTGTTTATAGCTCGCTACGCTTCCCGAAAAAATAATAGTGAATAATGAGTTGGCCAATATGCCTTTTACCAGCATATCGTTTTGCATGCCATACTTCTTCAGAAAATAATCAAGTACAGGTATGAACACCACCCCACCACCTATGCCCAGCAGCCCCGAAAGAAACGCACCCAGCGAGCCTACGAGCCCTATGATGAGGTAGTCGGCCAGCTCCATCTTTATTTCTTAGCAGCCTTCGTATTCAACGTGAGGGCATACTGTTGCTGGTTGCCAAGTATTTTCAATGCCTGCTGTATGTCATCGTCGTGGGCAAAGCTTGCTTCCATTTTGCCACGCTGGTAATAGTACCTGCGAACAATTTCTTCCTCGATCATCGATATGAGCTCTTCCTTATTTTTTTCGATATCGGCCTGCTTATCATGTTTCAGCTGCACCTTCATATTATCGTATGATGCCTTGATGGCTTCGAAATACTTTTCCTGTTCTGCCTTCTTCTTCAGCTCTTCGAGTTCTTTTTCGGTTTGAGTGCTGTAGTCATATTCTTTATCGGCAATAAACTTTTTGAACTCGGCAAACTCTGCTTCGCTGAGCTTAAATTCTTTAGCAGGTGCAATGCTTTCATGGTTGATGCGATACAGCGTTGCAAAATCGAATATGAGCAACTTATTGCTAAGGCTCTGTGCGATCTGCGAATTCTGGGACAGCTCAACTTTCAGGTCAGGGTCAACACCGCCGCCATCATACACCTTGCGGCCATTACGCGTTTTGAACTCGCGTTTAAGCGAATCGGCAATGGTGCCCACGCTGCCATCTTCATTGCGATGACTGTAGTCGAGCGCCTGGATACACCTGCCGCTCGGAGTATAATATTTGGCAGTGGTAATTTTGATCTGCGCATTGTAGTTGAGCGAGCGTGTTGATTGAACAAGTCCCTTACCGAAGGTCCTTTGCCCTACGATCACTCCCCTGTCGAGATCCTGTATGGTACCTGAAACAATTTCAGATGCCGATGCTGAATAGCGGTTGGTAAGCACAACCAGTGGGATATTGAGATCGGCTGCACCAAACTGGGTGCGGTAGCTCTTATCCCATTCGCTTACCTTGCCTTTTGTGGTAACCACTTCGGCTCCCTGTTGTATGAAAACGTTCACCACGTTCACGGCTTCGTTCAAAAGCCCGCCCGGGTTGCCTCTTACGTCGAGTATCACCTGGCTTACGTTTTGCTTCTTCAGCTCAACCAAGGCATCTCTTACTTCCTTGCCAGCATCCTGTGTGAACCCTTTCAACTGTATATAGCCGGTAGTTGCGTTAATGAGCCCGTAGTACGGCACATTCTTCATTTTGATTTCTTCGCGGGTGAGGGTCTTCGTCATCTCCTGCCCATTGCGTTTGATGATGATCTTCACCGTAGTACCTGGCTGGCCTTTGAGCATTTTGCTTACATCGGCGGTAGACTTGCCCTTGATATCTTTGCCCTCAACATTAACGATAAGGTCGCCTGCACGCAAATCGGCCTTAAAAGCCGGGAAGCCTTCATAAGGATCGGTAATTACAACATAATCGTCCTTGGTTGCTATCATAGAACCTACGCCACCATACTGGCCGGTCATCTGGAAACGAAAATCCTCGGCTTCGGCCTCGCTGTAAAAACTCGTGTAGGGATCGAGGGTTTTGAGCATTTCATCAATGGCCTTTTTATTGAGTCTCCCGGCATCGATATCATCAACATAATACGTATTTATTTCCCTGAATACAGAGGCGTAGAGTTCAAGATTCTTAGATAGCTCGAAATAATTATCAGCCGCCCTGAACGATACCAGGCCAATCACCGCGATAGCTACAAGGTAATACCAGCGGACTTTTTTAAACATACTTTTCATGATTTCGAATTTAACTGATCCTTATCAAAACGTTGATACCATTCATAAAATTATCGGGGTGGCTGAAGGCTATGGCACCGGGTCGTGACCATGACCACCCCAGGGATGACAGCGACCGATGCGTTTGGCAGCAAGCCACAGACCTTTTAACACGCCATGTTTTTCTATCGCCTCGATGGCGTAGTTGCTGCATGTGGGCGTATACCTGCACGAGCCTGGCAAAAGCGGTGAGAGCAGGTACTGGTACCCTTTAATGAGCAGGACGAATGGTAGACGTATGATCTTTTTTAACGGCAAGGGCAATCCTTTGAAGCGCTTTGATAAACTGGGGGCCGTGCTTCACCACATCGAGCGGTTCGGCACCGGTATATACAACAGCAAGTGCAATATTATGTTTGAGTTCTGCAAGCACCGGAAGCAGTTCATGCTTGTTGAGGCGGTAGAGTTCGCGAAGTTGTCTTTTCTGCCTGTTGCGGTCGACGCTTCTTTTTAGCTTCTTCTTCGAACTCACGATGAGTACCTGGCAGGGCATATTGTTTTCGGCAATCCTGATCCAGTTGAAGCGGAATGGCGTTGCGTATAAACTAAAATTGCCCTTCGCGAAAAGGGCATTGATCATGGGTTCTGAGCGAACCCTTTCGTTTTTAGAAAAGCCATATGCGGGCATAGTTGCAGGCTTATATCAACAATAAAAAATCCGGCTTGAACCGGATTTGATATTATTTCTTGTGACGTTTTTCGTCTGACACGGTGAGCTTCTTACGGCCCCTGGCCCTGCGTGCTGCAAGCACCTTGCGGCCGGCTGCGGTGCTCATTCTCTCGCGGAAACCATGCTTGTTCCTGCGCTTTCTGATAGATGGATTGTACGTTGGTTGAGCCATTGCCTTTAATTTTTTGGACTGCGAAAATAGCTATTTTTTAAATAAACCAAAAGCTTTGGGATAAAATTCCCTAAAAAAAGAGTCCCGCCTCGCAATGCGAAACGGGACTCTTTTGAATTCGCTTAGATCACTAACGATTAGTGAGCAGGAGCAGTTTCAGCTGGCATAGAATCGTGATCCATAGTGTCAGCAGGCATCATAGAAGCCTCTAAAGCAGCTAATGAATCAGCAGTGCGCTGAGCAGCTTCGATAGAGTCCTGGATCCTTTTTTCTTCCATTTTCTTTTTGTCTTCTGCAGACGGACCACAAGCTACGATAGCCAACATAGCTGAAGCGGCAACGATTGATAATACTTTTTTCATTTTACTTGGTTAATTAATTTGTTTCTAAAAATCGGTGCAAATATATGTGCCAGAATCTAAAAACCAAAAATTCTGCTATTTTTTTCTGAAATAGATGGTAACTGGCACCCCTGTAAAATTGTAATGTTCACGAATGCGATTCTCGATATATCGCTTATAGCTATCGCTCACATACTGTGGCAGATTGCAGAATAATACGAACCTCGGACTCTTGCCCGGCAGCTGCGTAGCGTACTTGATCTTTACGAATTTTCCCTTCACAGATGGCGGCTCATTTGCCGAAATCACGCCTTCGAGAAAATTATTGAGCTCAGATGTTCCGATGCGCCTGGTTTTGTTATCATAAACCTCCATGGCAACTTCTATCGCCCTGTGGATGCGCTGCTTCTCGATGGCACTCGTAAAAATAACAGGCACATCGTCAAAAGGCTTGAGCTTGTCTTTTATCGTGTTCTCGTAATTGCGGGCGCTGTTGGTCTGCTTGTCAGGATACAGGTCCCACTTGTTTACCAGTATCACCAGCCCCTTACTGTTCTTTATTGCCAGGCCAACCAGGTTGAGGTCCTGCTGATCGAGCCCCTGCATGGCATCTATCACAAGTATCGCCACATCGCAATTTTCGAGCGCACGCAACGAGCGCATCACCGAGTAGAACTCGATATCTTCATTTACCTTGGTCTTGCGCCTGATACCAGCCGTATCAACAAGCAGGAACTCCTTTCCAAAGTAGTTATAATGCGAGTTAATGGTATCGCGGGTAGTGCCGGCTATATCGGTTACTATATTCCTCTCCTCCCCCAACAAGGCATTTACCAGCGACGATTTGCCCACGTTGGGCCTGCCCACCACGGCAAATTTGGGCAATGGGTCTTCACCTTCAGTAGTTGCCAGGTCTTCGGGTTTAATGAGCGACACAACCTCGTCGAGTAACTCGCCGGTTCCGGCTCCACTTGTAGATGAGATGCAGAACAGCTTATCAAAACCAAGGCTGTAAAATTCATAGGCATCGTGCTGCTTTTCATTGGTATCAACCTTGTTAACTACAACAAGCACGGGCTTCTTCGTTCTCCGCAACAGGCTTGCAAACGCCGAATCGAGATCGGTAATGCCGGTTTGAACATCCACGATAAACAGCACCACATCAGCTTCGTCGATGGCGATCTTCACCTGCTCGCGTATGGCCGTCTCAAAAATATCGGAGGTCTTATGCACATATCCGCCCGTATCGATGAGCGTGTACTCTTTGTCTTGCCACTCTGCCTTCCCATAATGCCTGTCGCGGGTAACGCCGCTGAAATCGTCGACAATAGCCTTGAACTCCCCTAATAACCTGTTAAACAGGGTCGACTTCCCCACATTTGGCCTTCCAACTATTGCAACTATATTACCCATACTGATGAATTAAGCCTGCGAATATAGGGGAAGGATTGGGAATATGCATGGGGAGGAAGCATGGGGCGGGGAGCATGGAGCATGGAGAGAAGGTGGTCAGGGGTCAGGGGTCGGGGGTCGGTGCCGTCAGAGCGAAGTCGAAACGTGGTGTTCGGACGCCTTCAAAACATCATCCGTGCTATCCGTGCTATTCGTGCGCAACTGCTCTCACTCGATCACGAAGCGCTTCAGCAACTGCGTGCTGCCTTCGCTTACTTTGACGAAATAGACTCCGGGTGCATAAAGGAGCTTCATGTCGACCTCGTTAGCGCCTGCCGCCAGTTCCTTCTCTGTCTTCTGCACGCTTGCGCCTTTGGCATCGAGTACTTCAATTGAGTAGGTTCCTTTTCGCAATGTGTGAATGCCAATGACGAAGTTGCCATTGTTGGGATTAGGATAAATATTCAGCGCCGGCGATCGGCGTGCTTTATTGTAAGCAAGCAGGCCGGTTGGCTCTTCAACCCTAACGGTCACAAAATCGGCATTGCGGCATAAGGTAACCGGATCAGTATAAAAGTATATGATCTTATACACGCCGGCAGGTACTCCGTTCAGATCGAATTTTCCGGTTGTAACATTGAGCGCCGACGATGGCAGCACGGGAACACTTGTGAGTGTTACGCTTGCCGAAGGTGTTGCTCCGGCCGGATCAAGAACAAAAAATACTGAATCGCGGCTTGGGTTGATCACACTGTCGGCAGGAGCGGTTAACGAAATGCTCACATGAGGCATGGCGATAATGTGCATCGAAGTGGTGTCGGCAACCCGACATTTGGTAGCGGTATCAGCATAAACAAGCATGTACGATCTCGTTAGATTTGGTATAACAGGATGCAGCGGAAGCAACATCCTCCCTGATGTAATTGCAGGCTGAAAAGCAGCATCGGTATCAGCCAGGTACCAGTAACTGCTAAGCGGATTCACTGAAGTAGTTGACCTCCCAAGCAGGTACATATCGAGGTTCACGGTGTCGGTTGATTTGCAGAGTGGGTTGAATACGCCGGTGCTGAGCAAAGGAGTTCTTATCACATTGAAGATCACGGTATCAGTGGAAACGCATCCTCCTGCAGGACCTCCCACAGTGTAGCCTGTAAGTGTTGGGTTAAATTCTATGGTATTTGTTGGTGGAAACGTAGCTGCAAATTTGTAGGTGATGATATTGGTATCACCTTTTACGCCCGGCGCGCCGGGGTTGAAAGCATATAGGTTCTGATTGCTATTTGGCTTAAATATGCCATTGCCAAACCAAAGCTCATTGGTACCCAATATGCCTCCATTGGGTGAGTAAAGCTGCGTACTGGGAGTAATATTGAAAACAGCAGCATAATCACAGAAACTTCTACGCGGGCCTGCGTTGATGACTGGTAGTTGAAAAACTGCTACGACAACCGAATCTTTTGCCTTGCATCCTTCGGCATCGGTAGCGGTTAGCCGTATGAAATTACCTGCCGGGTTGGATGGCGACGGCTGCGGCTGTGTTTGCAGCATGGCTATGTTCACAACATTGAAATTGCTGATCGCATTTGGATTCTGAGGATAGCTCCATAACGCGCCAACAGCACCTGGTTTATTTGATATCGTAACAGCCGGCAAAGTGAGCGTTGCAGTACTAACACAAACAGGTAATGGCCCCAGGTGATTGATAACAGGCAAAGCCTTCATCACAACGTTTACGGTATCGGTATTCTTGCAGCCAACACCAGCATATGTTTTATAGCCGGTAACTTCGTACGATGTATTTGCAGGCGGTGATACCACAACGGAAGCGTTTTTAGATAAGAAGCTATTAGGATCAACAACAGGCAATACGCGCCACTGGAAACTATCGATAGCGGCACCGCTGGCTGTGAGTGTAACAGGGTCGTTCAGGCAAGCCGACTTATCAGCACCTGCATTTATGGGCACCTTTGCATTTGAATAAACCTTCATGGTATCAAGATTGCCGCAGCCCTGCGGATTTATTTTCAACACCACGTAAAGGCCACTGTCGGTTACCGCAATACGGCGTGTACTGTCGTTCAACAGCGGTGGCGAAGCTGGCGATTTGAACCATTTCCAGCCTGTGATCAGGCCGTTGTTATCACCTGCATCGATGGTATCATACACGCCGAAGCAATGCCGCAAGCTGCCGGTCATTTCGTGCGGCAATGATTGCTGTGCCACAACGCTGAATGCTGCGGAGTCTCTGCAGCCCAACGAATCAATAAGTACTACTTTATACGAGTTGCTACCCGTTGAAGTTGGAGTAATCGTAATATTCGAGTCGGCGCTGAGGGCACGAATAATATTCTGTGAAGTGAGTGGGCCCAAGTAAAAAATGTACCTGTACCCATTCGAATATTTCTTTCCACCGCTTCCATGGGCAGTGATCTTAAGTGGTATGCCAACACAACCCGTGCTGTCGGTAATGTTAACATGGGGAGGCGCTGTAATATTTATTGAATCGAGTATATTATCATTAGCACATCCATTGGGAGCAGGTGGAGCCACTGTAGTCAATCGCAGCCTGATCTTATGATACCCGGGCTGCGTGAAATGATGCATGCTTACGCTATTGGCATTATAGGAAATGTAGGTATTACTGTTTGGCGCCGATTCTATCTGGAACATCGTATAAGCCGTGTTAAGTGTGACAGTATTGGCAAGGGTATAGCTAAAGTCGTAGTAGCCACAATTCCGGCTTACTTTATTGATGATGGCGAGAGGGATTTTGCGTACCAGCACCGAGAAAGAATGCGTTGTCCTGCCGGGTAAAGGGCATGCCCTGTCTTTTGCATTGACGACGAAATAGTAGGGCACGTTACTTCCCAGGCCAGCAGCGGGCGTCCAGCAAAAACGCATACTATCTAAACGCGGCCCATTGACAGACCGGGTTGAAGCATTATATGCTTTAACAAATGTTGCTCCGTTCAGAACCATGTTATACGGGTTGTTCCAGGTAATATCGGTCGTATCCCATGCGGCCTCGTTATCCCAGGCAGTCACATAAAAACAAAGTTGCTTCCCTGCACACACTGAATAAGCATAAGTGGGCTGCGGCGAAGTAAGCACTGCCGATGAATCATACGTACGCAACACTGGCGGAAAGTCGGACGGACATTGCTGACTATAAAATTGGATATCGCGACGTGTTGTGCCCATCAAGGTAGCCACACCACTGATATACTTCCACTGCTTGACTTCAATAACAAGATTCGCCACAAAATATCCCTGGGGCCGAAATCGTATATCGCCCGTTGAAGGATCGATATTGATGCCCACCGGTGGCACTGCAGGTGGACTTTGAATGGGCGCTCCAAGATAAGGTAAGGGAACGGTTGGGCTGTAGGGAGAAGCATAAGTAACAGGTGTATTTGGCCCGGATTCTGAGGCCCCAAAAGCATAGCTGAGCGAATCGCCGTCGGGGTCGATTGCACCAAGGTTATAAGAAAAGTCCTGCCCGGCGCACACTACAGCAACCGGGTCATTGGTGAAAGCAGGAGCGCTGTTGCAGGGTGATGCGCAGCGGTTGATAATCGACTCGAAATAAGTGGCGGTGCTCCCCGGGTTAGTTATCGTGGTAATAGCAAAATTGCGGCAGCATGATCCAAAACCGATGCTCACCATGCAACAGCTTGGAGGAAGCCCGCTCAGGTTAATGTCGCCGTTGAAAGTATAAACCTCTATGCCGGGGGTAAATGACCCGGGAGTTCTTGTTCCACAATTGGTGCAAACAGACAAGGAACTTGCACAGAGCTGAATGATATCAAAGCCACTCACGCCTTGAACAATACTCAAAGTCTGGTTTCCGAATGATGTTCCGTTACATGGTGAAGCGGCCCCTACAATCGTCATTGAAAGGTTGCAACCCGACAATGAGCAAGGGCTTCCACCGCACATCTGTATGCCCTGGCAATCGCGGTAAGCCTTAGCTGTGATGTTATAAACACCAGGAGTGCCCGTGCATTGATAGTTGATCTCGCCACCCACAAAGTGTGAGGCGTAGACTTTGTTTATGAAGCCAGGCACAAGGCATGACAACATCAAAAAAGCAAACAGAATTTTGTGGGTAGTATTAAGTGCATTCATCGTTTTCATAGTCATGAGTTAATTCCGGAAGTATACGAAAAATCCTTATTAAATTTTTCACAATATGACGCTTAGATCCTTTAATTCAATATCAATGGCGCAAACTGGTAAGATGAGGTTCCCGTTTTTTTGAACCCGGGCGCAGGAATATGGTAGTAGTCGATAATGTTTCGAGCTGATTGCAGCGTACGATTCCTTAACGAAAATGCGCCAAGGTTCCAGTCGAGCCCGATAAAAAATTCTCGTTGGGCCCAGATGCTTGTATAGCCATTCAAGCCTATTCCCCCTGCAATGTTGAGGAAAGCAGGCCACTTGCCCTGCAGCGTTTGCGGCAACATATTGTGAAAATCCATTGTCATCCAGTAAATATGGCCAGCATAATCGGCCGTGAGCGACCAGTTGTTTTTATTGTAGAAATCGGAAGGATAATAGCTGAATTTTGGTTTGAAGTTTTTGAGATAAGGATATTTCTCCTGCAGCAGTCCATAAGCCACTCCCGCAAAACCCGCATACAAATCGACGGGAGAAAAATCATGGGTGGTAAAGCCATCGCCGAGTTCAATGCTAATGGCCCAGCCAAGTGGCGCCGAAGCAGCCCATATGAGGCGTGTTTTATTGCTGAAGTCGGCCCATTTCATGAGCTCGTTCATCGCTTCAAAATAAATATAGAAAGTATAGAAGTGGCCGCACTTATCGAGTCCGCGGCTATAGTTATCGAACCAGCCGTCGGACTTCACCTGGAATGGCTTTCCGTTTCCCTCCCACCACCATTTATACTCTACATAAAAGGTTGCAACCTGGTGTGCGCTGAGGCCTGCAATGATGATCTTTTGTTTTGTAGTGAGGGGATTCTCACGTGGTTTGAGTTGTGAAGAATCTGTGGCCGGTTTCTGCGAGGCAACTGAATCGCTCACCTGTGCCTTACTTTGGAATGCAAACAGCAATAATGTTACAAGAAGTATCCCCCTGCCTGTTAAGATTTCAAGAAAGATTTTGGCATTGCTACTGATAGGATGTCGGGACATTTAGGAATAAAGGTTATACAGGCAACATACAAAAAATTGTTTAAGATGAATGCGTGGATTATTGTTCTGCGTGAGCGACAAAACAAAAAACCCGCCGAAGCGGGTCTCCCACTATTGAAAAGCTCCGAGTACTTTAACATGTTTAACCAATGCTACATTCCCCCTGCCCCTAAAATCTTTAAACACCATCTACTAGTCATCCGAAGATATCTCATTAATTTAACACGTTTAAGCCTAAGTAGGGTCCAATAGCATTGTTTATTTTAAACCGTTTTTCCTCCAGTCTATTTGCCATTATTTTGTTCTTTTCACTTGATTCGTAATCATACTCAAAAGCAAATTCTCCCTCTTTTATTTGCCTCCCTAAAATTGAAAGAGTTACTAAATGATCCGTAAATTTACTCACCATCTCATCACTAGTGTCTAAACCTGATAATGCCATTTTTGTACTTACCTCTTCAATACTTAGGGTGCTATTTTCGCCCACCAATTGATACATGAAGTCACTTAGTTGCTTTATAGTTATTCCATTTTCTACTAGTAGGGACTTAAACACCCATGCCGAATACTCAGAATATGAAGACAATAAATCAACCTCCTCAATTCTATCGTGTCCTCTGGCAAGTGCGTAATCCTTCGCCGTTTTAAATAGATAAATAATATCTCTTGGTCTTGGTATAATTATATTGTAGATAAATTCCTTAACGGGTACTCCCCGCACTTCCTTCACAAGATATTTTTCCCACAATTCATTCTCAGTGACGATAAACTCGCTTAAGCTAACAAACCGCTCTTCTATTATTCTAAATAAAATCTCTTTATCATCCCATTTTAATTTTGTGGTTTCAATTTTGTCAGGCTCCCTAGCAAATTCAATTATATTCTTAAAAATATCCGACCGCAAAAAAATAGTAAGGTTGAACTCTATCTTTCTCTGTTTCGTCTTTATATAAGCGAAATCCTTCGCGATTCGTCCCGTAACGCCCAATAATCCAAGTATGTATTTGCTTAAGATGTTAATTCTAGCGTCCTTTCTCCAAGATTTATCTAAATTGTCAACTAATACTATAATTTTTTCGTTTTTTGAAATGACATCGGCGAACATATTTTTCACTTCATTTATAATGTTATCATGAAGATACTCAGACAATTTTATTCTAAAATCTACCTGTCTATCGCTATTATTAATTTCATAGTTCATTAAAACGTCTTCAATTTGCTCTTCCAAACGAGTCGAAAAATCAGTTAAAAAAAGCGACGAGTTTTCCTCAATAAAGCTTAGGTAGTTTATTTCATTTCGATGAAGAGCGTATGCATTTTTTGATTTAATACGTTCGTATATTGATTTAGCCAACTCCGTGTATATCAAGAATTTCCAAATCGATTCTATAAAATATCCCCGTTCGAATTCGTTTGTATATTTTTCCATTAAAGTTATCAACCCTTCAATTTCAAAGTTGATTGGCTTTATAAGACAAACGTGATTTCTCTTATCCATTAACAATAGAGTGTTTAGGTAGTAAAAGGTAGCTGACTTGCCAGTTCCCTTTCTTCCAATAATGATATTATACTCATTCTTAATTAGGCTGCTAATATGCCGCGTTTCAACATAGTAGTCGTAAATGTTTTCTGACTCATGTTCGGCAATGAGTTCTCCAAATTTTATTTTGTTGAGTTCTGAAATTCGCTTCTTTTTCGATTCAGAAAATTGTTTTTTTGAAATTAATTCGGCAATTTGGGAATGGAGTATTTCGAGAAAAGGAGTAATCGCATCTAAACAGGTTGTTTTATTGCTGACCTTCTTTCCAGCACATTGGGATCCTAAGCTTAGAATTCCACGTGGACAAGTTGTCGCGGCCGCTTCTATAGTGTCACCTAAATACTAGTGACTCCAGCGTAACTGGACTGGCCACAGTTAGGCCGCAAATGTAATCACACTGGCTCACCTTCGGGTG